>Ga0208522_1001366_pt1 | contig 15750 bp, 12 predicted proteins | sample ETNtaG_25_FD_185763 | JGI IMG/M metagenome (GOLD analysis project Ga0208522, IMG submission 185763) | Marine microbial and viral communities from oxygen minimum zone, Eastern Pacific Ocean - ETNP201302SV86 (SPAdes) (version 2) | ecosystem: Environmental > Aquatic > Marine > Oceanic ... | reverse complement strand
GACGGCTGTCAGGAGGGGACATGGGAGAGAGTGGGCCCGGCAACTGGACATATGCTGATTACCTAAGGTTGCACGAACTGCTGGAATTGCAGGGGGAGGACCGCGGGATAAACTCCGACGAGATGCACTTCATCATCGTCCACCAGACCTTCGAGCTCTGGTTCAAGCAGGTGATTCGCGAACTCTCCGAGGTCCGCGACATCCTCGGAGGGGATCACGTCCCCGAGGACGATATTCCGCGAGCCGTCGACCACCTCGGCAGGACCACCGAAATCTTCCAGTTAATGGCCAATCAATGGGCAGTGCTCGAGACCCTCACACCTCAGGGCTTCCTCGCGTTCAGAGATGGTCTCGGTACGGCCTCGGGCTTCGAGTCGTTCCAGATGCGCGAGTTCGAGATCCTCCTCGGCCTCAAGGACGAGGACAGGATTGGCGGGATGGATCCGTTAACCAACTTCAGGGCGATGGCCGAGGTAGACGAGCGCGGTGCGGCCATGCTAGCGCGACTGGAGTCTGCGATGTCGAAGCCGTCGCTGTGCGAGTCGATGATGAACTGGGTCGAGCGCACCCCCATAATGGGTTCTTCATACGGCAGTGAGGGTGATGATGCGGCCGTGAGAGCGTACATCGAGGCTCATCTAGAATCCCACAGGGCACTCGGCGAGGCCGCATCCGAGAGGTCCTCGGGCTGGGGCGCGCAAGATCCGGCCAAAATGGCGGCGAGGATGGCGGCGGCCCACGAGGGCGCGGTGGACTTCCTGATGCCGGACGGAGAGGTCATTAGAGCCCGTGCTGGTCTTCTGTTCATCGAGTCCTACCGCGAACTGCCGCTGCTCACTTGGCCACGCAAACTGATCGATGCAATCGTCGAGCTGGAAGAGTCGATGGTGAAGTGGAGGCATGCCCACGCACGCATGGTCGAGCGAATCATGGGGAGGAGAATCGGCACTGGAGGGACCAGTGGGGTCGACTACCTCGATGCGACATCACAATATCGCATTTTCAAGGACCTATGGGGGGTCAGGACGATACTGGTCAAGCCGCAGGAGAGGCCGACTCTGCACAACGCCGGGTTCTATGGCTACACCGCCGATTCGTAATCGCCGGCATGACCCGTCAATCGGACCATTGAAGGCTCGCTCGCCTCTCGAGCGTGTCATGCCGCAAGCGGTCATCTGCGCCTATGCCCGGACCCCTGTGGGCAAGCACCGTGGTGCTCTGTCCGGTTTCAGCGCTACCGAACTCGGCACGCTGGCTGTGGAGGAGTTGTTGCAACGAGCCGGTATCGAGGCGTCTAGCGGCATTATCGACCAGGTATACATGGGTCACGTCCTACAAACCGGAACCGGACAAGCGCCTGCAAGACAGGTGGCAATCAATGCGGGCCTGCCGGTCAGCACCCCCTGTACCACCATCAACAAGGTCTGCGGTTCAAGTCTCAAAGCTGCCATGATAGCGGCTACTGAAATCAGCGCCGGCGTCTCGAGCCTCGTAGTGGCCGGCGGCATGGAGTCGATGAGCAACGCACCGCACTTCATCAGAGGGGCCAGACGTGGAGAGGACTTCTCCTACGCCTCGCTGGAGTCGGTGCTGGTGCACGACGGCCTGAAAGACGCCTACACCGGTGAATCGATGGGCAATACAGGTGAGACGATTGCTGACGAGCACGGTATCACACGAGAGCAGTCTGACGCTTTCGCCGTGCGCTCGCACGCTCTAGCCAACAGGGCCTGGAACGAGGGCTGGTTGGACAAGGAGGTGTTCGCCGTCGGCGGGCTCGAGCGCGACGAGGGCATTCGCACGGCTTCGAGCATGGAGTCGCTAAGTGACCTAGCAGCCGTTTTCAAAGAAGACGGGCAAGTCACGGCGGGCAACTCCAGCCAGGTCTCAGACGGAGCCTCGGCGATACTGATCGCATCCGAGGAGGCCGCCGCGAAGTATGGTCTGCCTGTGCTGGCACGCATAGTCGGATACGCTACCTCGGGTGTCGAATCACACCGGGTGATGTCAGCTCCTATCCCGACCGTCCACAAGCTCCTCGAGCAGACCGGAGTGAGCATGGAGGACATCGACATCCTAGAGCACAACGAGGCCTTCGCAGCGGCCTCGTGCGCCATCCAGATGGCTCTCGGTGCTTCGGAGGACCGTTTCAACCCACACGGTGGAGCGGTGGCGATAGGTCATCCGCTCGGAGCCACCGGTACTCGATGCCTGATGACTCTGGTGAACGCCCTTGAGCGAACTGGGGGGAACCGTGGCATCGTGACGATATGCCTCGGCGGGGGCAACGCCGTTGCCATGATGGTAGAGCGCGATTGAGGGGGTGATGCGCCCCCTAGGGGGGCGATTAGTCGTCATAGGCCTTATTTGGGGGTCGCTGGTCGCCCGGCCGATGGTAGAGCCCGCAAGACCCCACACACGCTTCGAAAAGGCGAGAATCATCGGCGCCAGAGCGCTTCAGATTAGCATGGGAGCTCCTCTGTTCGTAACCGAGGACGAACTGCGTCAGCACTTCAGCGAGGAGCTGATTCAACTGTACGGAGTTGAGGAGGCGAAGTGGAGAGTCGTTCTCGACCCCAACAAGATAGCGATGCTGGAGTACGAGCAGAACCGGATACCGATTGACGTAGACCCTCACACAGAGTGAGGCGCATAGGTTCGGGCAAGTCTATTTGTCTGAACATCAAGGCTCTCTCAGGGGAGAATTCAGTTGCTCGAGGGGATTCAGGCAAAGCGACTGACTGGCGCTCTTGTGGCAGTCACCTTCCTCGTCATCGCCCTCGGTGGCGTGATTCGGGTCTACGACGCGGGGGAGTCGTGCCCGGACTGGCCAACCTGCTTCGGGACATTGGGTTTCGATGTCTCGGAGGCCGAGCAGGGGGCTTGGTACGAGGCAAATCCCGATGAGATCGACTCGAGAGGGGCCGGACACCGCTACACGACTTTCCAAATCTTCACAGAATGGGCGCACAGGCTGCTCGCAGGAGTAGTCCTAGGGCCATTGGTTCTCCTCAATTGGCTACTAGTCAGACGTGATGAGGGGCTCGGCTCTGAGGCCCGACTGGCCTCCAGCGTGGCTGTAGCTCTAATCATCTGGCAGGGTGCAGTTGGCTGGCTGACAGTGAGGGTGGACAACGAGCACTGGAGCGTTGCGTTGCACCTAGGTTCGGCCCTTGCGTTCATGCTCAGCCTAATCTGGCTCTGGCTAGCGACATCGAGGGATCATGGTGAACTGCCTGATTGGGCTGGTTTCGAGTCGGCTTCAGATAAGTGGAGGAGTCGGTTGCTATGGCTCTCGGTAGCCACTCTAATCACCCTGTTCTCTGGCGTCTTCGTCTCAACGACGAACGGCGCGAACACAGGATGCGGGGTAAGCGGACTGTATGAGTCGTGGCCGCTGTGCCGCGGAGAGTTGCTCACATCGATTCACGACTGGGTGCTGCAGTCCCAGGTCATCCACAGATGGCTGGTAGTGGGAGTCGGGGTCGCCCTGCTGATGGCATCGCGGACAATCTGGAAGGAGGTCGGTTCAGACAGCGTGCTGTGCAAGTGGATTTGGGGCTCGACCGCTCTGTATCTGGCGAACATCGGCATTGGCGCCTCGTACATCCTGTCATGGGATCTCAGTGACGGTTACACAGAGTATCTCTCACTGATTCATCTGCTTCTAGCCTCACTATCTTTCATCGTCCTGACCACGACTTGGATGGGGACTACGATAGCGCTTGTAGCGGAGGTCGGCGATGAGTAATCTGAGGCCATACTTCTCCCTGACCAAGCCACGGGTGGTCGTTCTTCTACAGATTACTGCGTTGTGCTCCGTGCTTGTGCACGACCAGCTCGGTGGCGAACTAGATGCAAACACGGTGCAGACAATGCTGGTGGTATTCGTAGGAGGGTACCTGAGCGCTGGGGGCGCCAACGCGATCAACATGTGGTACGACAGGGATATCGATCCCCTGATGACGCGTACCAAGGACCGGGCCGTGCCTGCGGGCGAGGTCTCGGCCAACGCCGCTCTGGCATTCGGCATCGCCCTGTCGCTTCTCGGGGTGACGTGGTTCGCGACTCTGGCCAACTCCGTGGCCGCCTTCTGGTCGGCTTTCAGCATCCTGTTCTACGTATTCATCTACAGCATCTGGCTCAAGCGCTCGACCCCTCAGAACATAGTAATCGGAGGCATAGCCGGTTCTACGCCACCCGTGATAGGCTGGGCAGCGGCCGAAGAGGGGCTTACAGTAGCGACTGACTCGGCTCAAGCTATGCAGGAATCGTTGCTCGATTTGGGTAGCCCAATGCCGTGGTTCATGTTCCTGTTAATCTTCCTCTGGACTCCTCCTCACTTCTGGGCGCTAGCGCTGTACCGTTCAGAGGAGTATGGAAGAGTAGGAGTCCCAATGATGCCCAATGTGAAGGGGCCGGAACGAACTCTCAGAGAGATGAAGGTGTACGCGATCATTCTACTCATCTTGTCAATGAACGTACCATCGTACCACGAACTGGCGGAAAGTAGTACTTTCTATTTCATTCTAGGAGGCAATGTAGCCTTGCTTACAATATGGTACGCTAACTCGGTATGGAGAATCGACCTAGAAGAGGAGCGCGACCCTACTGGGAGGCTGCCGACGGCTGCTCGCTCGTTCTTCGTCTCGATGCTCTATCTCGCCCTGATGTTCATCATTCTGGTCACCGCCAGTTTCGGTATACTGGGGGCTGGATTCGGGGCCGCCTTGAGTATGGTAGCGGTGGTTCGCAGCGAGAGTCGGGCCAGGGCCTGACAGCCCGATGGCTTCAAACACCGAGTGCACCATCGCGTTGCGTCGTAAAGCGAGGTGAGGCAATGGATGAGCAGGCTCTGATTTACGATTGGAACGAGATAGATTACGAGATTCAGCGCGATGCGAGGGGGCACCCGCATGAGCTGTGGTTCGACGACGAGACCCTGCGTGACGGTCTGCAGAGCCCTAGCGCTCGCAACCCTCCCATCGAGCAGAAGATCGAACTGATTGACTTCATGGAGACTCTTGGCATCCAGAAAGCTGATCTCGGGCTTCCTGGTGCTGGACCCTTCCACGTCGGCCACATCGACGAGATGCTAACTCACATGGGCGAGAACGACTACGCGCTGCGCCCCGGATGCGCTGTTCGCACTGTGGTGAGTGATATCGAGCCGCTAATCGATCTGCAGGCCAAGCACGAGCGGCAGATACAGGCTAGCGCCTTCCTAGGAACCAGTCCGATTCGTCAGTATGCTGAGGGCTGGACAATGGAGAAGATTATTTCGACAGCTGAGAAGGCAGTGTCATTCGCCATCGACAACGACATCCCGGTGATGTTCGTCACTGAGGATACCACGCGCAGCAAACCCGAGGAGATCAAGGCCGTCTACACGAGGGCGCTGGAACTCGGTGCTGATCGAATCTGCGTGTGCGACACCTGCGGGCACGTGACTCCCAACGGGGTGCACAAGCTGCTCTCATTTATCCAAGACGAGGTGATACCAGACGCTGGTGTGAAGCGCCGCGACATCGAGGTCAACTGGCACGGGCATCAAGACCGTGGACTTGGCGTCGCCAACAACCTCGCTGCCTATGAGGCCGGGGCCGATGTCATCCACGGGACCGCCCTCGGAGTGGGTGAAAGGGCCGGCAACGCCCCGCTCGACCAGACGCTTGTCAATCTCAGCCTGATGGGGGTAATCAGCAACGATTTGACCGCTCTCAACGAGTACATGCGCAAGGCGCATGAATACGTCGAGGTCGCCCTGCCCCGCAACTATCCGGTGTTCGGAAAGGATGCTTTCGAAACCGGGACGGGTGTACACGCGTCCGCTGTGGTCAAGGCGATGAAGAAGGGTGACCATTGGCTCGCAGATCGCGTGTACTCTGGGGTACCTGCTGCAGACTACGGACTGCAGCAGGTAATCAGGATAGGCCACATGAGTGGGCGCTCCAACATCATCTGGTGGCTACAGCAGAACGGATACGAAACGACTGATGAACTGGTATCACACATGTTCGAGGTGGCCAAGGGGCAGCGCAGAATGATGACCGATGAAGAGGTCCATGCAGTCATCTCAGAGTTCTCTCAGTCGTGAAGCATGTGCTTCACGCTACAGACGAATGGCTAAATGTCGAATGCGTTCGAGTTCGGCCATGCGCACGGCGCTCGCGGTTCTCATCATCCTACTATTCGCCCCCTTTGGGGGCGTGGTTGCAGGTAGTGCAGGACAGCCAGTCGATCTCGGAATAGAGGGTGACGAGATACTGCCAACATACTCACGCGCGGTTCAGTTGGCCTTCGAGAGGGTCGGTGACATGAGCGGTTACTCCGAGGAGGACCTGTCGGGAACTCACGAATGGCTCGTAGTCACAAGAGTCCCCATCGACAAGCACCCTTGGACCAAGGCGGCTCCCGAATCCTCAGAGTCGGCTCCAATCCTACGGGGGGCATACATCTGGCAATTCGAGTACCCTCTGCGGTCGATACCCCTGTTGCAGCAGTCTCTCGAAGCAGGCGAGATAGAGTCATTCTCACCACTCGTGGAGAAGAAGCAAAACGCCCGCCTAGCACCCGATGACACTGAATTCGCCGCGCAGTGGCACCTCGAGAATACCGGCCAAACCAATGGTTTACCTGGAGAGGACGCCAATGTCACAGACACCTGGGACACATACACTGGTTCTGGAGTGGTGATTAGCGTGATAGACGACGGTCTGGATCACGAACACAGTGATCTGCAGCCACACTATTCCGCACTGTTTTCATATGACTGGTGCGATGATGATGGTGATCCCAGCCCCACCGGTTGGAACGGTCACGGTACTGCCGTCGCTGGAGTGGCCGCTGCAGTCGGGAACAATGCTCTCGACGTCACCGGTGTTGCCTTCAATGCAACCATAGCCGGTTCGACGCTAATCGCCTGCTGGGCCAGTGATGCTACAGAGGCCGATGCGTTGAGCTACGAAAGTGACGACATCGACATCTACACCAACTCTTGGGGGCCTTACGACGATGGGGAAAGGCTCGAAGGTCCCGGTCCACTGACGCTGGCGGCCTTTGAGAGTGATGCCTACAATGGACGCGAGGGACTTGGTAACCTGATAACTTGGGCTGCAGGAAACGGTCTAGGCTCAAACGACGATTCGAACTACGATGGATACGCTAACAGCCGCTTCACAATCGCAGTCACCGCCATCAGCCACCAAGGTGAGCAGTCCTCCTACGCCGAGCCAGGTGCCAATATCCTCGTTGCGGCGCACTCCAACGGAGCAGGTGAGGGTATCACCACCACAGACATCACCGGTTCGGGCGGTTACAACAGTAGCGGCAACGTCACTCACGACTTCGGTGGAACCTCGAGCGCGACCCCTCTAGCCGCTGGGGTCATAGCGCTGATTCTCGACGCTAACGAGAACTTGACTTGGAGAGACGTACAGCACGTTCTAGTCAACAGCGCGCGCATGAACGATGCCAGTGACTCGTCATGGAGCGTCAACGGTGCCGGTCACGATATATCGCACAAGTACGGCTTCGGAGCGGTCGACGCGGGGGCTGCGGTATCTGTAGCCGAGAACTGGGTTAATGTGGGAGAGGAGTTGAACGCTACTTACGGCCCTTACACCCCTTCTCTAGACATCCCCGACGATGACAACTCATGGTCCGAGGTAACTGCGGTAGTCACCGATGAGTACTCCTTGGAAAGCGTGGATGTTTCTGTTGACATCACGCACTCGGCTCGTGGTGATTTGGACATCGTTCTAGTATCGCCATTGGGCACTGAATCATGGCTGGCTGAGGCACACGGTGATGATGGGAACGACTACTCTGACTGGATGTTTAGTACGGTCAGACACTGGGATGAGTCATCTCTGGGAACTTGGACCCTGAAGGTGCGAGACACTTCTTCAAGCGATAATGGAACGCTTGATTCCTGGGAGTTGATACTGCACGGAGTCGACGTCGACTACGACCACGATGATGATGGGTTGAGCGACGAGAACGAGACGCTGCTCTACGGCACTGACCCGTACGACGCTGACAGCGATGACGATGGGTTGAGCGACTACGATGAGGTAATGGTGTACGGAACAGACCCGTTGGTCATCGACTCTGATACGGATGGATTAACAGATGCCGCAGAAGTCTTGAGCACCTTCACCGACCCGCTCGACTCTGACACCGACAACGACGGACTGTCAGACGGAGCGGAGGTGAACTACTGGTCTAGTGATCCCCTGATGTACGATCCTGATGATGACTCGGACCTGTTCTACCACTTCAACGACTGCAATGACACCAATCCGAACGTCAATCCGGGTAGGCCGGAGTTGTTGAACGGCATAGACGACAACTGCGACGATTACATTGACGAGGGTTACAACTTCACCGACAGGGACAATGACGGGCTCAAGGACTGGATCGAGTACCACGTCCACGGCACCGACTACATGGACTCCGACACCGACGATGACGGACTGGATGACGGCGAGGAGGTCAACACCTACGCCGCTCTCGGGTCAGACCCCTTGGTGTACGACCCCGACGCAGACTCGGATTCGTGGTACTGGTTCGAGGACTGCGATGATGGGGACGGCAATCGATCCCCCGGCCACGTCGAACTGCTCGATGACTTCGACAACGACTGCGACTTCCTAATTGACGAGGACTACTGGGTCCTCGATACCGACAACGACGGATTGACCGACTACGACGAGTACCACAACATCACCACCGACCACCTTGACGGGGACACCGACGACGACGGACTGCCTGACGGCCTGGAGTACAACGAGTACTCTTCGATGGGTGCGGACCCGCTGGTCCACGACGACGACGCCGATTCCGACGGCTGGTACTGGTTCCAGGACTGCGACGACGAGGACTTTGATCGGGCGCCCTTCAAGCCCGAGGTCCTCGATGGCAAGGACAACGACTGCGACGAAGTCGTCGACGAGGACTTCTTCGATCTCGACAGTGACGACGACGGGCTGACCGACTTCGACGAGTTCCACAACATAACCACGAACCCGGGGCTGGCCGACACTGATGCGGACGGGATGTCGGACGGTCACGAGGTGATGATCAGTGGCTCGGACCCAATGCAGTTCAACTTTGACCGAGACGAAGACGGGTTCTACGATTTCGAGGACTGCGAAGACCTAGTCAGCACCACCAACCCAGCGGGAGTCGAAGCTTGGAATGGCAGGGACGACGACTGCAACGATGCGATCGATGATGGACTGAGCAGGAAGAACCTGGTCACAACTTTCCCTGACTTCCGCCAAGTGCACATGTGGGATGCGGTCAACGAGAGTCTCGACCTCAGTGTCGGCTCGATACCGGACAATGTCGTCGCCACGCTGTCATGGCAGTTCGGCGACTACACGCTGACCGAGAACGTCAGCTCCGACGGCAGGGGCATCGTCATCGAGCCCATCGACTGTGAGGCCGGAGACACTACCCTGACCATTTACCTGTGCGACCAAGGTAGCGGACCACAGCAGATTACTGCAACTCTAGTAGACTCGGGTCAGACTACTGTTTTCGTTTGGGACATAGACATGGATGTATGGATACCGCCGGAGACATTCCCAGAGAAGTTACTCTCCTTCGTCACCTCTCCGGCCGGACTCGCAGCGTCCATCATACTGCTTCTGGCAGTGATTGGCGGCTGCACCTTTGCCGTACGCCGATTCTCACACAAGCGCAAGCTCAAGGATGCCTATCAGGCGTACGACCTGAAGCCCGAGAAGTTCGCACTCTCACCGGAGCTCCGGGACTACGATTTGCCCTCAGCACCCGATTTGAGTGCGCTCATGGGACAACAGAACGCTCCCGTTGTACTGCCATCCACCCCAGTCGTCGAAGATGAGGATGGGATACCTCAAGCGCCTGACCTGGACTGACTAAGCCCAGTTTGGATCGGCCTCGCCAGCCTCATCGTCTGCCGGGTCCCCCTCGTTGCGCCCCCACTCCGCGTCGGGTGAGCCGCCCGACCACTCCCCCGCCACAGAGATGTCCTCGACATCCTCGTCCTCCCTCCAAGGGGGCTCGCCGTCTGAACCGCTGGTGACGAGGCATCCCTCGGGATCCAGCCGCTTGCGCAGCGTCCTGACGCCGCGTGTCACTGGCAGGAGGTGCCCAATTGGTGTGCCGGCATTCACGAACGGGTGGGTCGCGGTCGAAATCAGTAACCCTCGGGTTGGGGAGAGAATGTCGTAGCTCTCACCGGGTCTCTCCGGATCTGTCACCGTGGCAACCGTCTCACCATCCTCGACAAAGCTGCCCGCTGGGGTCAGCACGTCCAGCAGACCTCCTTGATCGGAGCGTATCCAAACCGAGCCAGAGGCTAGAATCCTGAATCTGGGTCGGCTCGGGTAGCCGGGCAGCACCTTGAGGCTGCGGAGCACGTTCAGCACCCCATAGATAGCGACCTGGACGGATTCGGGGTCAGCCTCGTTCGAACCGCCGCCCTCGTAGGTGATGGCTCCTACCCCAGCATCATTGGCAGTCCTGCGCAGAGAGCCCTTCGGGCCCTCATTGTCGAGAATCGTCTCAATGCCGAACGCCCTAGCAATCCGGTTGCTGGAGCGATCGGCCAGATTAGCGCGTATCTGCGGTAGGTTGGTGCGACCGGTGGCAGCAGTATGGAGGTCAATCAAGTGATCACTGCCCGAGATGATCTCGTTCCACAGCCGGTGAGCCACTCTTGAGGTGGTGTTGCTGTCGGGCTTTCCGGGGAAGCTCCTGTTCAGGTCCCTGCCATCCGCCATGTACCTGCTCTGTCGCCGATATCCAGGGAGATTTACCACCGGGACGATTCGTAGCGTACCAGCCATGGCATCGGGGTCAATCGCCTTGTCCTCACCGAGAAAACTCGGCCCGCACAGGTAGGTCAGAGCCAGTGGGCCGACGAGCTCGTTGCCGTGAAGAGCCCCGAGCACGGTGACCACTGGCCCGGGTCTGGCACCGTGGACTACGGTGATGGGGATTGGCCACGCCTCGCCGATGTCGACATCCAGAAGATCGAACTCAATCTGCCTCACAGTCCCTGGTCCGATTCTCTTCCTGAGGAACCTGTGAAACTTCGGGCCGTCCTTCCTCGACCACCTCTTCGGAGTGCTCCGGGTGTCCTCAAGGGCCTTCTCTATCTCCTTGCGTCGGCTCTGGGGGATTTGGTTGGCGACCTTCAGTGGCTGAGAGCGTCTTCGCTTGGATCTCGGCGCTGCTCCTTCAGTGGAGTTGTCGTCCTTTGAACCCGAATCCACGTCTGGCACCATTTCACGGAAAAGGTGCCTCGATTAAGAGCATGTGTCGGCCCGACTCTAGGAATTTTCAATTCCTAGTGCGTCCTCAGCAAACCGTATGCGGCAGAGGGGTCCGTCGGTTCAGGAGGAACACGCCCCGAGCAGCATCTGTTTTGGCTGCGGGCCAGCCAACGAGAACGGCCTGAGAATCCGTTCATTCCGCAGTGAGCACGGACTGGAGATGGAATTCTCACCCAAAGACGAGCATCAGGCCTTTCCCGGCATGATCAATGGCGGGATAATCGGGACATTGCTAGACTGTCACGGCAACTGGACGGCAGCGATTGCCCTGATGGACCAATCCGGCGAATCCGAGCCACCCTGCACCGTGACTGCATCTTACTCAATCAAGCTCAGGAGACCCACTCCGTACGGGGTCGCTCTGCAGGTCAGCTCGGAGGTCGAAGAAATCGGAGAGGGGCGAGCGAGGGTGCGGATGAGTTTGCGAGCAGATGACGAGGTCTGTGCCACCGGGGAAGGTCTCTTCGTCGCCGTAAAGGAGGGTCATCCCGCCTTCCACCGCTGGAATTAGGCCTTACTCCTCGGCATCCTTTAGAACGGCCGAATCGAAGACGTGTCGTGACCCAATCGGCAGGACCTCCCTCACGCAGGCTCGAGGACCTCGGGCTGGACGGTAGGCTAGTATCGATGCTGCGCGATGACTGGGGGATTGAGAAGCTGTTTCCACCTCAGGCGGAGGCCTTGCCGCACGCCCTGTCAGGACGTAACGTGATGCTCACCATTCCGACCGCCAGCGGCAAGTCGCTGGTAGCCCATCTGACCATCGTCCACCGACTGACCAACGACCTCGAAGGGGCTCGCGCTCTGTATGTGGTGCCGCTGAAGGCGCTGGCTACGGAGAAGGTTGCCGAACTGAGGGAGATCGCCTCCGCTGTCGGCCTCCGCGTCGGGCTCGCCATCGGTGACAGGGGAGGCGAGACCGGGATGATTGAGGAGGCCGATATCCTCGTTTGCACCAGCGAGAAGCTGGATTCGCTTCTGCGGACACGCTCCGACCTGATGGACAGGGTCGGCATCGTCGTCAGCGACGAATTCCACCTGCTGCACGACCCGGGCCGTGGCCCGACTCTCGAGGTCCTTCTATCTCGCATCCGACACAAGAGACCCGATGCCCAAATCATCGCGCTCTCCGCCACCGTCGGAAACGCCGCGGAGATGGCAGAGTGGCTTGACTCCGAGCTGATTGTATCCGACTGGCGCCCCGTCACTCTGCGCTACGGTACCATGACGGGGTTGGACGCTAGGGTACACCGAGTAGATGGAGTGGGCGACGAGGAACCGCCCGAGCCACGCTCACTGGAAGGCAGGACTACGCGCCCACTGCAGGCGATTCTGCAAGATACTGTTCGAAACGGCGGACAACTCCTCGTCTTCGTGTCCTCTCGCGCCTCCGCCCAGAAGGAGGCACGCGAACTTGCCAAGCACATCCGAGGGATGCTGGTCGCGGGGAACTCGGGCATCGATGCAGGGGTCGCTGAGAAATGGGAGGAAATCGCTGACAAACTCATCGGAAACGGTGACTCCTCTGCTATGGTGAACTCGTTGGAGACATCGTTCGGAGGCGGGGTGGCCTTCCACCACGCGGGTCTGACCAGTAGGCACCGCAGAATCGTCGAAGACTCATTCAGAAGCGGTAATCTGCTCTGCGTGGTCGCCACCCCAACGCTCGCACAGGGAGTCAATCTGCCCGCGAGAACGGTGGTCGTCAGGGACTACAGGCGGTGGAGCGCTGCAGCGGGCATGACCATGCCCCTTCCCGTCCTTGAGGTCTTACAGATGATGGGCAGGGCGGGCCGCCCCAAGTACGACGATGTGGGGGAGGCGTGGTTGCTGGCCAAGGGCCGTGACGAGGAGTCGCATCTGGTGGATTTGTACCTGCACGGCGAGCCTGAAGAAGTGACTTCGAAACTCGCCAATCCGAACGCCTTGAGGGCGGAGGAGGACCCTGCTCTGCTCACTCACGTACTATCCATGGTCGCTACCGGGGGCACTGGTGACAGGGACGCCCTCGGGAGATTCTTCTCGAAGACGTTCCTCGCAACTCAACTAGACTCAGAGTCTCTAGCCGCTAGGATAGACGACGTAGTCAGTTGGCTCGCAGCGAACGGGATGATTGACAGACTCGGCGAGTCTGACAAGGTCAAGGCGAGGATTCTCAAAGAGCCATCTGTCGAGCAATCAGAGGAGTGGGAGGACGAATTTCCATCATGGGTCGGCTCGGCCTCCGAGGTGACTGGTCTGGATGTCGCCTCCGAGCCAATCAGGAGGTATGGTGAGAGTCCCCGTCGTGGCCCCGCCATCTTCGGCTTCCGCAAGGCCAGCATGCATGACTCGTACGAGGCCGACCCTCCTGAATCTCCTTCGATGACATACAGCGCCACACCACTCGGCGAGAGAGTTGCGCAACTGTACCTCAACCCGATATCCGGACGCATCATACGCGATGGGCTGGGCAGGGCAATGGCCACTCTCACAGGGGAGGACGATTACGGACAGGTCTCCCCCCTAAGCCTCCTGCATCTGGTCTCGTGCACTCCTGACTTCCTGCCACTGTGGCCGAGGAAAGGCGACTACGACGCCATCCAAGCCGCTTTGCATGGTCATGAGAGGGAGTTCCTCGCCGAGGCGGTGGACCTCGATGAGGAACGCCGGATGAAGGGGGTCCTCGTCCTCCAGTCTTGGACCGAGGAGGTCCGCGTGGAGAGTGTAGAGCGTGACTGGGGGGTCCAACCAGGGGATCTGCGAGGACGTGTTGAGTTGGCCGAGTGGCTGCTCTACGCGACTAGGAGGATACTAGCCGAAGACGAGGAGCTCGCTTCTATGGACAAGAACGCTCACCGCACCCTAGTGTCGGCAGTTGATGAGATTCACCGCAGAGTGCGATATGGATGCAAGGCGGACCTGCTCGGCCTAGTGGCCCTACGCGGAGTCGGCAGGGCCAGAGCGAGGCAGATGGTGGATTTGCTGGGAGTCTCCAACGCTGCTGATGTGGCTGCTCTTACCGAACGGGACATGCAGAAACTGTCCGATCTGCGTGGATGGAGTCCCCAATTGGTGGATGGTCTGGTCGCAACGGCTGGTCGCGCTGTCAGAAGCAGATCGCGATAGAGACCCTTCTTCAACGGGAGGCCATCGCAGCGCATGGACGAATCCTCGTCGATGCCATGGTTCCCTGCTTGGGGCATCAGCTTCGCTGAGCCGGTGGTCGAACCTAGTGAGGTGGTCGCATTGTTCAGCGAGTGGAGACCCAGTGAGAGATGGTTGCTACTGGCCTTCGATGCTGCTTGCAGCGAGGTCCGGCTATGGACGGCTTGGGCCACCCTACGGCGGCTGGAGGAGTCTGATCGCATGGTGGCTAGGACCTGTGATGCCGAGTTCCTGAGGCTGATCTCAGGCACGCATCAACTCAGTTCCGCCTTTGAGCGCGCCGGTATCAGCACAGGTGACCAGTCGGCTTGGATAGTCCACCTGCCGGAAATAGCCGTTGGAGAAGAATTCGGCCGGATGGAAATTCCACGCACTATCTATCTGGACAACGAGCTCGATGCGACTAGGCTGGTGGAGCACCTTGGAGCAGGGCTGCTCGCCCGCAGGCCGGTTCCAAGCGAAGCAGGATTGATGAGACTAGGTGCCATCGAGAGCGGGGAATCCATCGAGGCGGCAAAGCGAGAGGATGCCTTCCTGCTCCATACCGCGCTAGCCGACATTTAGGCAATTGACCCCTCTGGGGTCAAACTCATAGGCGAGATGCTTGAGGAGGCCTCGGGGAAAATGGCAAAATTCCACGGCTTCAGGCACTGTGTCACCTGCAAGGTGAACTGCACCCCCGGAAACTTCGTGGACTTCAAGAGCAAGAGATACTGTACTGCCTGTTGGATAGAGAACAACAACCCCGAGCATCCTGAGTTGGAGCAGATCAGGCAGCAAGTCATCGACTCAGCCGAAGAGTGGAAGTGCGCCAAGTGGAGTCGTGAGGAGGGGCCCCTGCCTGATGGCCCCAGACCGGCTCGCCGGTGAGGTGAGAGTTTGAGTTCTGGCTTCATCACTGAGGATTTCGATGCTGCTCAGTGGGAGAACATCGAACCTTACGCCGACGACCTGCTGAATCGCGAGCTGAACTGCTCCGGCTGCCTCGAGACCCTAATCAAGGACAGTTCGACCCTCGCCGAGCACGTCTCGGAGGCCGGGACACTGCTGAGCATCGCGATGACCTGCGACACCGAGAGTGAGGTCAAGCGGCATGCCTACCTAGACTTCATCGAGAACGTACAACCTAGGCTGTCTGAGTTCGCTGACGCCTTCAACCGCAGGCTCGCCGAGCATCCTGCAGTCAGCGACCTGCCGCCTCGCTACGACTTGATGATCAAGTGCATCCTCACCGACATCACAATCTTCCGAGAGGAGAACATACTCCTGCAAG
>Ga0208522_1001357_pt1 | contig 15796 bp, 14 predicted proteins | sample ETNtaG_25_FD_185763 | JGI IMG/M metagenome (GOLD analysis project Ga0208522, IMG submission 185763) | Marine microbial and viral communities from oxygen minimum zone, Eastern Pacific Ocean - ETNP201302SV86 (SPAdes) (version 2) | ecosystem: Environmental > Aquatic > Marine > Oceanic ... | reverse complement strand
ACCTGACTTTTTCGGCGGGTGCCAGCTCATATAATGGTACCTGGATGAGTAAACGGGTTGCCGCCAGGCGGACCGCAAGCACGGAATCGCTCAGTAAAGGTAGCATATATTTGACTCCGTCTTGCGGAGGCATACGATTCAACCCACCCGCAGCTGTAGCCCGCACTAATGGGTTCCGGTTCCGTGTTGCTTCCAACAAACTTTTCTCGATACGCTCGGAACTGTAATGTCGCATCAGTTCCAGGGCGCTTGCACGCACCACAGTCGGTTGCAGACTATCACTGGCAAGGTTCATCAGTTTATTCAGTGCAGCGGGTTGGCCCGAACGTCCCACGGCTAACACTTCCGCATAATGTTCACCTTCCGAAACTTTTGGACCATTCCAATTTGCCACCACATTTGCAGCCCATTGTACGGTTTTATCTTCGTGACACATGGTGCAAGCATCAGGTGTTCCCAGCTTAACCGAGAGGTCGGGCCGGGGCACCCGAAAGCTATGATCCCGACGTGAGTCCACAACCATATAAGTTTGAGCCGGCATATGGCAATTCACGCACTGCGCCCCGTCCGAGTCTGGCTGGTGAAAGTGATGTTCCGGCGAATCGTAGTTCTTCAGTTCCAGGGTCTCGAACTTTTCACGGGGGAACTGCTGATGACACTGTACGCATACACCATTTCCTTCCTGAACCAATTTTAACGTGTGTGGATTATGACAATCGCTACATGCTACCCCAGTCTGATACATCCTACTTTGCAGGAAGGACCCGTAAACATAGACTTCATCAAGAATCTGTCCGTCCGCATGATACAAGCCCTGGCTCAGAACAGCGGGTAAAAAGTTGTTTAGCAACGGGGCTCCCGCAGAAATCCTGTCACTAAGTTGACTGCGTCGGGAGTGGCAGGGTGCACAAGCATCGAGCTGCCGGGCAGAATTGTTTTTCATGTCCACTATAAGGTGCTTTCCACTAGACGGCTTTGCAGCTTCTTTGTCCTCAGTCTGAGCCCAGGCAACATGGGTCTCGCCGGGGCCGTGGCACGCCTGACATCCTACGTCGATCTGAGCCCACTCAGTCTGATAGGAATTAGTCCTGAAATCGTAATTCTTACGAAGATCTGTTGAGTGGCAGTATGCGCACATATTGTTCCAATTCTGATAAATACCGGTCCAGTGCAATGGGTCGTCGGCTGAATGTTTTTCACTGGGATATAGGTGAAACCAACGTTTTCTTTCCGTATCCCAAGCGATGGTTAAACATTGTAATCGGCCACCTTTAAACTCGATGAGATACTGTTGCAACGGCTCAACGCCGAATGTGTATTTAATTTCGAAGTCGGCCAACTTTCCATCCGGACCTTCGGTGTTAATAAAAAACTTATTCTCTTTTTTGAAAAACCGCGATGTGAGGCCAAAATATGTGAAGAAGCTTTCATTGAAATCACCGAGCACAGTTCTCTCATCAGCTTTCTGCATTGCCAGATCGTGATGAGAACCTTGCCATTCATAATATTCCTTCTGGTGACACTCCATGCAAACTTGTTCATCGATAAATCGGTTTATAGCCTGGCTTTCATCCTCTTTCTTTCTTCCTGCCAGAAAGAACAGTATCAGGCCACAACAAAGCAGCGCTAATAAAGCTGTGATTGAACTTCGATGCGGCTGCGTCAACTTTTATTGATGGCAATCATATTATGACCGAAACAGCGTCTCCTCCCGATTGAACCACTTTACACAGCCATAAATAGAGACACCCGCCAGTAAAAAGAGGGAAAGATAAACTTCAGCAATAAGTATGGGATCTGCACTGCCGCCTAAAATGGCTTTTGTGGCAAGTGAAAGGTTAAGAATGGGTATTGCGGCCGTTACAGCGCTCAACTCGAAACCAGGAAGCATACCGATCATAGCGGGTAAAATTATGATGATGTTGAGCGGTGCCATCATACTCTGAGCTTCTTTAAATGATCTGGCAAAGATGGAAATAGCTAGAGCAACAGCGGAAAAGAAAGCTGATACAGGCAGAACCATACTCATAATAATAAAAATCCTTCTGGGCCCGAGCATATCCATTACTGTCTGAGTAATATTTGTTTCAATAGTCGGAAGAAATTGATAAACCATAATCAAAACACCCAGCATTGCGAGAAAAGCTGTAGCAATGCTAAAAAGAACAACAACAAGAAACTTCCCCATGACAATATCAAATCTGCTGGCCGGAGAAGATAGAATAGTTTCAAGAGTACCCCTCTCCTTTTCACCAGCGCCCAAATCCAATGCGGGATATATAGATCCCATAAAACCAAAAATGATGAAAATGTAAGGCAGGAATCCCCCGGCGTTTTCTGCAAACTTCTCCTCTGTGGATGCCACATCTTCCCTTTCTATGGCAATTGCATCAAAAAGGGTCTCATCGAGTTGCAACCGACCGATTCTTTCATTAACAATCTCTCTGTCGTACTGATCAATGATAGCTTCAATTCTACGGCGTGCAGCATTGAGCGACTCCGATGACTTGAAGATAAGCCGAATTGTAGCCTGCTTGTCTCCTTCTACAAACTCAGAGAAATCCTGCGGAATGATGACAACACCATCCAGTGTCTGTTCGGCTGTCATTGCACGGGCACTGTCTCCATTTGTCATGGTGACAAGAAAGAAATTTTCCTCTTTAGATAATCTTTCAAACAACTCGGGCGCAGCTGTCTCACCAATGACAGCTACCCTCAACTCCTTGTCCTTCGCTTTTTCTATTTGCGATTGAGTCAGCTTTATAGCTGTTGTTGCAAGGAGCGGAATCACTACCAGCGGCATGACCACCATCATAAAAATTGTACGGCGATCCCGAATCATGTCTGTCAGCTCCTTAATGAGAATGATGAGCCAACCCATGCTATGCCTCCTCTACCAGACGGACAAACTCGTCTTCGTATGTGGATTCTGTCATCTGGTTCTCAAACTGATCCCGGCTTCCGTTAAAATAAAGTCTGCCTTCATGAATAATAGCAAGATCATCGCAAAGAAGTTTCACCTCTGACATCTGATGGGTGGAAAAAATGACTGTCTTACCCTCCTCACGGCAGGCACGGATCAGTTCGATTATTCGACGTGCGGTCATGACATCCAAGCCGGTTGTAGGTTCATCAAAAACAACCACATCAGGATCATGAATAATGGTTCGTGCAATAGAGGTTTTCTGCTTCATGCCTGAACTGAGGCGGGCGATCCTTCGGTCTGAAAAGTGTTGCATATCGAGCATAGAAAAAATCTTTTCTCTCCGCTCCTCGAAATGATTCATCTCCATACCGTAAAGGTCAGCGATATATTGAACCATTTCTGTCGGTGTCAGTCTATCATATAGTGCTGTCTGTGCTGTCATAAAACCGATGTGCCGGCGGACCTCCTGGGGCTGCTTCAGTGTATCGTAACCAGCTACAGTCACTGAACCGTGGGATGGTTTCAGCATGGTAGAAACGATTCGCAGAACGGTTGTTTTTCCTGCTCCATTCGGACCTATGAGCCCGAATACACGTCCTGCTTCGCACTCAAAGCTGACATCATCAACGGCGCGGATAGTATTGGCATTTTTGTACTGCGAACCATGTTCACGACGCTGCCTTCTCGTCAAACGAAAATCTTTTGAGAGATGACTTACCTGAATCATGCTGTTGAGATTGATATAGTATAAAAAGACACGTGTCGAAACTTTGTTTGTATCTGACTGCTTAGTTGAGTGAGATTCGGCAGTTAGACCTAATGAATTGATGAAAGCTAACCTTAGGATTCTGAATGAAACAAGTACCCAATCTGGATGATATCCTTACCGCTGCCAAGCGGATTTCACCTTACGCTCATAAAACACCGGTTCTCACCTGTTCCGCTATCAATGAAATGGCCCATACGAATATCTATTTCAAATGTGAGAATTTTCAGAAAGTTGGCGCCTTCAAATTCCGTGGTGCGTGTAATACCGTGTTCTCGTTGTCTGATGAAAAAGCAGAACGCGGTGTAGGTACCCATTCATCAGGAAACCATGCCGCTGCTGTTGCACTGGCGGCCAAACTTCGCGGGACAAAAGCTCACGTGGTTATGCCTAAGAATGCACCGGAGATAAAAAAGAAAGCTGTGATGGGGTACGGAGCTGAGATCACCTATTGTGAACCGACTCTTAAAGCACGTGAAACGACCCTGGAGTCGGTTATTGAACAAACCGGAGCAGTTGAGATCCACCCATTTGATGATCCTCGCGTCATTTCCGGTCAGGGAACGGCGGCTTTGGAGCTCATGGATGAGATAGATGATCTGGATGCCATTCTCGCCCCCGTGGGCGGAGGAGGACTCATTTGCGGTACCGCTATCGCGGTGGCTGGCATGGACAATTCAATTTCAGTCTGCGCAGCTGAGCCGAAAAATGCCGATGACGCCTATCAGTCTTTTAAATCAGGAAAGTTTGTTCCGCAAACCAATCCTGACACCATGGCCGACGGCCTCCTCACTTCACTGAGCGAATTGACTCTTTCCATCATCCTGGTGCACGTGAGCGATATTTTTACAGTGACAGAGGAGGAGATTATTACAGCCATGCGAACTGTATGGGAAAGAATGAAGATCATTATCGAACCCTCCTCAGCTGTACCGATTGCGGCGGTACTTAATCAGGCGAACGGTCTAGCAGGCAAAAAGGTGGGTGTCATCCTTACAGGCGGAAACGTGGATTTGGAGAAGTTGCGGTGGTCTTGAGCTGGGAACAGCAGACGCTTTTTCCAAATAATGACCTAAGTAAGAACGTCCTCCACCAACTGCACCCAGATAGAACTCCCCACCAGCAACGCCCTTTCTTCGATGTCGAAATGGGAACAGTGGTGCGGGACGCTCATGGGTTCCCTGTCCGCGGGCGCTGATCCAACAAAGAAAAAACAGCCGGGTACTTTCTGCAGGTAGTAAGACATGTCCTCACCGCCCATGGTGAGATAGGGCGGTTGAACGCCTTTAGCCACTACTTTTTTAGCTGCCAGGAACACCTTTTGACTTTCTGCTTCCGTATTCACCGTGGGAGGATAACCGTCGCTATAGTTTACCTCGATGCGAGCACCGTAAGTAGCACCAATACCGTCACAAATTTCATGAAGGCGATCGTGAATCATTTTCCGGTTCTCTTCTGTATAGGCTCTAGCCGTTCCCTTCAGCACCACTTCATCGGCGATGATATTGTAGTTGTAACCACCCTCTATCATACCCACAGTCAGTGCTGTAGATTCCAGGGGATTGGTATTCCTGCTCACAATGGTTTGTAGCGCTGTAACCAGGTATGAAGCAACAACCACTGCATCCACAGTCCCGTGCGGGGCTGCACCGTGACCTCCTCTTCCCTTTACTGTAATGATAAATTCATCCGCAGCAGCCAAGACAGATCCTGGTTGTACGCCCACCGTCCCAAAAGGCTGATAGTTCCACAGGTGAATACCGTACACTTCATCAATTTTAGGATTCTCAAGAACACCATCTTCGATCATGTACCGTGCTCCACCGAGACCTTCTTCAGCTGGCTGGAAGATAAACTTTACAGTTCCCTTTATACGATCTCGCTTCTCCGAAAGCACTTTCGCCGCCCCAAGCAACATCACCATATGGCCATCGTGACCGCAGGCATGCATAACACCGTCATTCACTGATTTGTATGCCACATCACCGGTCTCCTGTATAGGTAGAGCGTCCATGTCCGCCCTTAGACCGATACAAGGCCCTTCACCACCTTTCAAGAGCGCCACCACGCCAGTTTGGCCAATGCCGATGGAAACCTCTAAATCCAGTTCATTCAGTTTTTCACTGATGAATTTGGCTGTCTCGTGCTCCTGGAGCCCCAATTCAGGATATTTATGAAGATGTCTCCTGTTTTCAATAATCTCCTCACTGATAGCTTCAATCTCTGGTCTCAATTCGATGCTCATTCTGTCTCTCCAATATGTTCAATGATAGAGGTGAGTAGTGTACCAAAACGCTCTCCCGCCTCGGCAGCGCTGGCAATGACTTCTTCATGGGTAATAGGTGCTTCCACCACACCGGCCGCATAGTTGGTGAGGCAGGAGATGGTGAGAATCTTCATCCCTAACTCACCCGCAGCTCGTATCTCAGGTACGGTAGACATTCCCACAGCATGGCCGCCCAGTTCCCTGATCAAATCAATCTCCGCAGGCGTTTCATAGGACGGCCCCAATGCCCAGGCATAAACGCCTTCTTTAAGATCAATACTGTTCCTCTCGGCCGATTCCCCGGCAATATGGAGCAACCCAGCGCTGTGGTATCGGTCTTCATTAACGATTAACGGTGTATCGCTGTTTTCCTGATATGTGAAGTCCAGGTGAGCCGTAATTGCCATAAGAGTCCCGGGACTGTTTTGCACGCGAACAGACCCAGCTGAATTGGTGAGAATGAGGTTTTTGACCCCCAGTTCATGAAACAACTTAATCGGAAGTGTCACTGTTTCCAGGTCCCACCCTTCATAGAGATGGAAGCGACCGCTGGCCATGACCACTTTTTCACCCCTCAGATTACCAAGAATCAACTCTCCTGAATGACCCTCAACTGTAGGCTGGGGATAGCCGGGAATGTCACCGTATGGAACCTTGATGCCACCCTCGACGTTCTCCGCCATATGACCCAACCCAGAACCCAGAACAACAGCTGTTGCAGGCGATACGTTAGCTCGGCCTTTAACATAACTGACTATTGTTTCGAGAGAACCTGTCATTCTTACTACCTGTGATCGGCAAGTGAATTTACCATTATTCCGTTGATTCACCAGAGGGCAGGGTGTAAGTTTTCCGCGCCTAAATCAAATATCATATCTCATCGGGAGACACTCTTTTATGGCAAAAAAAGACGATATCAAACTGGTTGAACAACTTCGCGAATCGCGGGATGCAATCTCTGCCGAGCTCGGCAAAAGGATCATCGGTCAGCACGAGATCATTGAACATATTCTCATTACGCTGTTTTGCCAGGGACACGCACTAATCATCGGTGTTCCGGGTCTGGCGAAAACACTTCTCATCAAATCGGTGTCGGAAATTCTCGATCTCAAATTCAACAGGATTCAATTCACTCCTGATCTGATGCCTTCGGATATTACCGGCACAGAAATTCTGGAAGAAGATCACGCCACCGGCAAACGGGAATTCAAGTTTTTTCAGGGGCCTCTTTTCGCCAACATAATCCTCGCCGATGAGATCAACCGGACGCCGCCGAAGACACAGGCTGCTCTTCTTGAAGCAATGCAGGAACACAAAGTGACGGCAGCGGGTGTCTCCTACACTTTAGATGAACCGTTTCTTGTTCTGGCTACCCAGAACCCCATCGAGCAGGAAGGGACATATCCCCTCCCGGAGGCACAACTGGACCGTTTCATGTTCAGCCTCAACATTACCTATCCTTCCCGGGAGGATGAAATTGAGATCGTCAAATCGACAACCTCCGGCCCTGACAAATCGCTGAAATCGACAATAACCAAAGAGGACATTCTCACATTTCAGTCTCTAGTACGTCGGGTCCCCGTGGCTGATAACGTAGTGGAATTTGCCGTCGATCTGGCAGCCAAAACCCGCCCGGAAGACGGCGCCCCTCAGTTTATTAGCGACTGGTTGGAATGGGGTGCAGGCCCCAGAGCATCTCAATACCTGATACTTGGTTCAAAAGCAAAAGCAATCCTGGACGGGCGGCCTACACCGGATATTTCAGATGTCATCGCCATGGCGAAGCCTGTCCTCCGCCACCGCATAATTACCAGCTTTAACGCCGAAGCCGATGGTGTTAACGCTGATCAGGTATTAGATCAACTGATCCAAAAGTCAGCCTAATTCAACTTTGACGACTGTAGACAAAAGAAGATATCTCCAACCGGAGATGGTGGCGCGGCTCGACAATATGGCGCTCCGTGCAAGGCTTGTTGTGGAAGGGTATCTCATCGGATTGCACAAAAGTCCCTATCACGGATTCAGCGTAGAATTTGCAGAGCACCGTGCGTACGGTCCCGGTGATGAAATCCGTCACTTGGACTGGAAACTTTACGGCAAGACCGACCGCTACTACATCAAACAGTATGAGGAAGAGACAAACCTGAGGTCCTATATCCTCTTGGATATCAGTAAGTCAATGACCTTCTCCAGCCAGGCTGTCTCCAAGCTTGATTACGGGAGCTACCTCACCGCTGCACTGACCTATCTCATGCTCAATCAGCGGGATGCTGTATCACTGACGATTTTTGATGAAAAGACCCGGGGGCATGTACCGCCACGCTCTACCCAGGGCCATCTCAACTCTGTGTTGGCAAAATTGGAGCAGATAAAACCGGGCAACGATACGCGCATCGCTCCCACACTTCATGAGCTGGCGGATAAAATCAAAAAAAGGGGGCTCGTGATCTTGATCTCAGACCTTTTGGACGACCCGGAGGAAGTATTATCAGGACTGAAGCACTTCCGTCACCGAAAACATGAGGTGATTGTCTTCCATCTGACAGATTCCAGGGAGACAGACCTCGACTTTTCTCTGAGAACTCGATTCCGAGACCTAGAAACAGGAGAAGAAATCACCACTGAACCGTGGCAGATCCGAACGGCATATAAACGGGTGGTTGAGAAATTTCAGTCTACTTACAGGAGAGAAATGCGGAAGCGAAATATCGACTATGTCCCGATCCAGACAGACCAGGCGCTGGACCTGGCCTTAACGCACTATCTAACTAAACGAAGGGCGATAGCTTAGACTATCTTTCACCCTTAGCTCGGTCAAGATATTCTTGAGCCTCATCAATCCGGCCCTGCCTGTAAACGACACGTGCCAACGCCCTCAGTAAACTGGGTTTGTCAGGATTAGTTCTGAGAGCACGTTTATAATAATATTCAGAATCCTCCCAACGCTCCATTCCCTCATAAGCTTCACCGATACCAATGGCAGCCTGGTCATCATCAGGATTAATCTCGAGGACTTTCTGAAATTCTTCTTCGGTCATCTCAAAATCGCCAAGCTGAAGATAGAGAACACCCACATTGAAATGTAAGTCTGGATTATCAGGGTCAGACCTGATGGCTTTTGTATATGCAAATACAGCCCCTTCCATGTCGCCCATATCATAATAAGCATCAGCAAGATAACGAGCACCGATAGCACTTCCGGGATTGATTCTCAGTCCCCGCTCCAGGTATTCAATTGCCTTCTCGATATCACCATTATCCTTGAATACTTTCCCGGCAGTGAAGAGCAAGTCTGGGTCTTCAGGATTCACATTCAGAGCCTCATTTAGTGTAGACTCCAGCATCTCCTGATCATCCATCTGGATGTAGCAAAAAACCAGGTTCTTGTAGCTGCCAGGTTCATCGGGCCTGATTTGTTTTGCATTGTTAAAACCGGCAATAGCTAAATTAAAATAGTCTTCTTTTTCAGCGGTATCTTCGGCTTTAAGGGCAAGGTTGAAATTGTCGGCTCCCTTATTGAATTCTCCACTCCAGTAAAACATTCGCCACGTCTCAATAGCGGCCAAAAGTGACTGCCCATCAGGAAGCTTGTCGGTGGGACCAAGCTCAGCAGCCTTGTCAAACATTTCATTCATTTTCGCCCATTCACCGTTTCGGGCATAGATCTCTTTACCCATAAGGAAATAAGGCTCAGATTCTTCAGGAGTGACTTCTATGGCAGCAGTTAGCATCTCTTCCGCTTTTTCCCAGTTTTTCTCTTTAACATAAAGACGGGCTGACGTGAGCTCTTCGCTGGGACAGCCGTAAAAAAGTGTTGCCGCAAGTAAAAGAGAAACAGTCCTCACAAACATAGTCAAGCGCATTACAGGCACCTCCAAAAAAGTGATATCACAAGTTCTAATTATAAATAATTTAATTCTCCCTCTGAGGGCTTTCAAAGCAATTCATATTCCTACCGCACAACTTCCACTCGCTCACGAAAAGTCTCGGGTGTCATCCTACTGAGCCCTTCCAGTCCGAACCCTTCCACACAAAAGGAAGCCGAAGCTGTCCCCCAGATAAGACCTTCCTCAAGGGAGTGACCGTTGGCCAGAGCGGCCATTAAACCGCCAGCGAAGCTGTCCCCTGCGCCAGTGGGATCCATCAGTTTATCAATGGGGTAAACATCTACATGAAAATCTCTATCTGAAGAAATGAGTGTGCTTCCGGAGCCGCCCTGCTTTACCACAATTTTTTTTGGACCCATGGTGCGAATAGCCTGGGCTGCCTCAGGAACTTGTTCAATTCCAGTTAGAAGCTCCGCCTCATTCTCATTAAGTAACAGGATATCAATTCTTTCCAGCACTTTATCAAGATCCCCTCGGGTGGTGTTGATCCAGAGGTTCATGGTATCACAGACAATCACCGTATCATCAGAAGCCATTTGAGAAAGAACATCAAGCTGCAGTGCTGGATGAATATTGCCCAGGTAGAGTAACGGACTTTGCTTGTTTACATCACTCAATTTGGGGCTGAAAGTCTCGAAAACACCCAACTCCGTGTATAGCGTAGTACGATTCTCCCAATCGTCATGATAGCGCCCACCCCACCGAAAACTTTCTCCTTCTTCGATCTGCAGGTCTTCCAGACTGGCACCATACTGTTTGAAAAGTGTCATTCCTTCATCAGGATAGTCTGTACCGATAACGCCCACAACGTTCACCGGTGCCAGAATACCAGCTGACCGGGTGAAATAGGTAAGTGAACCGCCCAGCGTCTCTCCCTTTGTGCCATCAGGGAGCTCAAGCCAGTCCAGAGCGATGGAACCTACTGAAACTATGGTTTTGGGGTTCATATCAGCAGCGGAAAGTTTACTTTTCCTCATATCTGGACGCAAGTAATTGTTCTTTTTACGGCTTCCTTTTCTCCCGTCTAAAAAGATAATTGTGCTCCTATAAAATGCATGCTATATTCTACGAAATCACTTGGCAGGTTCCGAGGTATGGCTTCAAAAACATTCGCTATTGTATCAGACGTGCATGGTAATCTGGAGGCGCTGAAAACAGCTCTCTCCGTCATCAGCACACGTAAAGATGTAGATGAGGTTATTTATCTCGGTGATTACTTTTCGCTCGGCCCCGCTCCAAAAGAAGTTCTCGATATTTTAGCACCCATGAATGATAACGTTTTTGTTCGCGGTAATCATGAGCGTTACATCATTGAAAAACTGTGGACACAGGAGAATCCAACCCTGGAGGGAATGAGTCCCGATGATCCAGTTGTAAAGGGGATCGTCGAACATCAGAAATGGACCGCCGAACAGATCGGGGATGCCGGGATAGATTTTATCAAAAACAGAACCCATATTTCCCATAGAGAAGTTTTCGACTCCACCCTCATAGAGTTCTCGCACTCCTGGTACGAAAGGGACGACAAGCCACCTACAATGGAAGAGGCAAAAACATGGCGGAATCACGTGAAAAAGGCCAATCCGGACATTGAGATGTTCCTTTTCGTCCATGGCCATAACCACTTACCTCGCATGGAAGAAAATGGTGATCTGAAGATTTTATGTCCTATCAGCACGGGAATCCCTTTCGATGGAATAACTAAAGGGGCCATCGGCTTCCTCACCGTTGGTGACGAATTCAACTGGGAAGTGCACCGGTTCGATTACGATCTGAACGCTACCATCGATCTCCTTGAGGAGCGTCAACCGCCTTTTTACAAGAATCTCCAGAATACGGTGAAATACGCGGAGATTCGCAACGAATACGTTTAGACCCTTTCTCCCTCGGTCTTTCTCCCCGTAACTTTCATCATGATTTATCATTATCCCCACGTTGATAACAGTTTAACAACGGAAGCAGTAGCATGAGCAGTTGCGTTCTTGTAGCCATGTCCGGTGGCGTGGACAGCTCCGTTGCTCTGCTTAAAATCATAGAAGAAGGTTATGACCCCATTGGTGTCACCATGAAGTTGTGGGATAGCCCTGAAGGAACTCCATCTACCGATTCCTACTGCTGCTCGGTGGAGGCAATCAATAATGCCAAACTGGTGTGTGAGAAATATGACGTTCCCCACTACACACTCGATTTTCAGGACGACTTCCAGAAAAATGTAGTGGACTACCTGGTTGATCAATATTTCTCAGGAAATACGCCAAACCCATGCATTCAGTGCAACACCCACCTTAGATGGAGAGGGCTCATCCAAAAGGCTGATGATCTCAATGCGAAGTGGATCGCTACAGGCCACTACGCTCGGATCGATGAGCTAAAGGGTGTAGGCAAGGTGATCCGGAAAGGGGTGGATGAAACGAAAGATCAGTCTTACGTGCTTTGGGGTATTGGTGAAGATCTTCTTGAGAAAACACTTTTTCCACTAGGAAATCTGAGGAAGAAAGAGGTGAGAGAAATTGCCCGTAAAGAAGGTCTTGTGACGGCTGAGATTGCAGAAAGTCAGGAGATCTGTTTTATACCTGACGCTGACTACCGACGCTTCTTGAAAGAGTATGTACCGGACCGGGCAGGTACCGAAGAGAAGGGCGCCATGGTGTCACTTGACGGTGAAGTGGTGGGAGAACACCAAGGCCTTTCACAATACACTATTGGTCAACGCCGGAAGCTCGGCGTTACAGGTCCAATATCAAGCTACGTTCAGCAGATCAACCTAGAGACGAATACCATTACGGTGGCGCCACGGGAAAAGATGTACTTTCCCGGTTGCCGGGTGCACCAACTCAACTGGCTCATCCCACCTGAAGAATGGCCAACAGGAATCATCTACACCCATATCCGCTACAATCACGATGGTGTAGAGAGCAAAATGGAGTACAGAGAGAACGGTTCCGTATCGGTGAAGTTCAAGTCACCTCAGTTTGCTGTGGCACCGGGACAGTCGGCTGTTTTCTACATTGATGATATTCTTTTAGGCGGCGGTATTATTGCCTGAGCTGAACCACCACCGGAACAAAACGGACTTGACAATCATTCATAATAGACATTAGGTTAGGCTAGATGTATACTGTATTCAACAGATCACTCGTTTTCGTTTTCATCGGTCTCTTGTTCACCGGTGCCAACGCTCAGTACCGGCACAACGTCCCCACCACAAGGATTAAGGATACCATGGCCCAGAGCCAGGGCAATTCACTCTCTTCACTCTTCAATTCTGACCGGCTCACCATGAATCACAGCTTTTCGCTGGGGATGGCGTCCATGGGTGGTTTTGCCACCAGTTACGGTACCTATACCAACAATCTGAATTATCTCATCAATGATAAGTGGTCTCTAACCTCGAGAATTGATCTGATTCAGCCCACTCTTTCATCGCCCACTCCTCAAGGAGTTAACGCTGTTAATCCCATGGTTTTCTACGGCGCCCAGTTGGAGTACAAAGCGTCCAATAATCTCAGCTTCAGTCTCTCTATGGACAACCATCCCCGCTATCAGAGACAGTGGGGTCTAAGTCCCTACAGTCTTTACGCCTTTCCGCCAAGGTGATCTGCTGAATGGCCGGCAGAGGTCGTAGAAAAATCTGGCGTAAATCCAAGTCTTCCAAGAAAAAGTCACTTTTCTCAGGGGCTAATGTGGCCCTTGTCCTTTTGAGTATTACCTCCGTGGCGTTTGTGGCATCTGTTGTGAACCGGCACATGAGGGGTGGTATGACCATCCAGAATTTTCGTCAGGAAGCACCCCCCGCCCTCACTGTTACAGCTCACGACAATTCACTACTTCGAAATATTGAAGTGGAAGTACTGAACGGCTGCGGCATCAGCGGACTGGCGCAACAGTTCACCGATTATCTCCGGGATAAACATCTGGATGTCGTCAGGACAGAAAATGCTGACAATTTTCATTACGATAAAACCATTGTAATCCTCCGCCGAGACGAATTTGAAAAGGTAGCCCAAGTGGCAAAACTTCTGGACATCTCCCCGCGGGATTCAATACGTGTTTTTGTTGATCCCGATGGTTCACTCCTCACTGATGTCACTATCGTCATCGGTAGCGATTATCTGAACATCTCCCCTGTTCAGAGATTTCTCGCCTCTCAACCCTGACCAAGACCAAAACAGCAATATCTTCAGCAGAGACGGCCTCCTACGATCTGGCCCATCGCGCCTCATCTTTTGCTCTAAGCAAAAAAGCGGAAAAGATCACCATCCTGGATGTAAGAGAATTAACCACGGTAACAGATTTTTTTGTGATCTGTTCAGGAAATTCGGACACCCACGTTAAAACCATCCACGATGCGGTGAGTGACGGTCTAATGCCTGAAGAAAAACCGTGGCACGTGGAGGGGCTCGATAACCTCGGTTGGGTACTCATGGATTATGTGAACGCTGTTATTCACATCTTTCAGCCGGATCAAAGGGATTTCTACTCGCTGGAGCGACTATGGGCCGATGGAAAATCAGAAGTGGTGGAAGACCACATAACAGACGAATAAGAGTGCCGTTCAAACCCCAAATTATCTAAACTTGCGTCATGTCAATTGTTGATGTGAAGCGTCACATCCATGAGTGCCTCAGTGAGGCCCTCTCCTCCCTTGGACTTGAAACCAATTCCGTAAGGCTTGATCCCAGCAAGATGCCCGAACTGGGGGATATCTCTTCCGGCGTAGCCCTATCCCTAGCCAAGTCCGCTAAAAAGCCTCCCATGGAGCTGGCGGGAGCAATTCAGAGCCAACTGAAACTGTCTGAGGACATCTGTTCAGCGGTGACGGTTTCTAAACCGGGGTTCCTCAATTTTCGCATCACCACGGGCTACCTTCAGAATCAACTGACAGAAATTGTTTCAGAGAGCGGTAACTACGGAAAATCAGGGTCAGGTAAGAGCCAACGAGCGCTGGTAGAGTTTGTCAGTGCAAACCCTACCGGGCCGCTCACCGTCGGTCACGGTAGGCAAGCTGTTCTTGGGGACGTTGTAGCAAAAATCCTAGAGTGGAACGGCTACAGCGTGGAGAGGGAGTATTACTACAATGATGCCGGTCGGCAGATGCGGCTGTTGGGGGAGTCGGTGCGGGCCCGGTATCTGGAGATAGTGGGTGAGAAAGGAGGGTTCCCTGAGGGAGGTTATGAAGGAGAGTATATCCGTGAAATTGCCCAAAAGATTTATGACGAAAAAGGGGATACTCTGAAAGATGAGACCGAAGTGACGGTCTTCAGAGACGCTGCCGAAAAAGAAATCTTTGCTGATATCAGGTCAACGGTGGAGCAATTGGGGATTCACTTCGATTCATTCGTGAACGAACAGCGCTTCTACGACGAAGGGAGTATTGACGAAGTGGTGAGCCTTCTTCGGGAGAAAGGTCTTGTTTACGACAAAGAGGGTGCAGTATGGCTGAAGACAACAGAATTTGGTAAAGAAGATGATACTGTTCTCATTAAAAGCAGCGGTGAACCCACCTATCGCCTTCCCGATACGGCCTACCACCGTGACAAAGTGGAGCGGGGTTATGATCTCATTGTGGATATTTTCGGCGCCGATCACAAGGATACTTACCCAGATGTTATCGCGGCTATAGGCGCGCTGGGTTATAAAACAGATCAGATCAGGGTCCTAATCCACCAGTTTGTTTCACTCCTCCGCGACGGCAGGAAAGTTAAGATGTCCACACGGAAAGCTACTTTCGTCACCCTGGATGAACTCATGGAGATGGTGGGGGTCGATGTTGTCCGTTATTTTTTCATCATGCGAAACAGGCAGAGTCACTTGAATTTTGACATAGGTTTGGCAGAAAAGGAATCAGATGAAAATCCAGTCTACTATCTCCAATACGCCCACGCACGAATTTGCAACATTCTCAAATATGCCGAAGAGATGGGTACCAAAAACGGCGGCGAGCCGGACCT
>Ga0208522_1001356_pt1 | contig 15797 bp, 15 predicted proteins | sample ETNtaG_25_FD_185763 | JGI IMG/M metagenome (GOLD analysis project Ga0208522, IMG submission 185763) | Marine microbial and viral communities from oxygen minimum zone, Eastern Pacific Ocean - ETNP201302SV86 (SPAdes) (version 2) | ecosystem: Environmental > Aquatic > Marine > Oceanic ... | reverse complement strand
GGAGAAAAGTTGATACATGATGATTATCAATTTTTAATGCACGCATCTGGAAAAAAACTAGGTAAACAAGATATTTTAAAATGGTTAGGCATGAAAGATGTCCAAATGGAAAAAGTTAGAGTGCTTTTTGAAAATGATGAAGTTGGATTCGGGCATGCTTTTACAAGTTATAAAGATGGAAATAAAGAAGCTGTAATGACTTACTATAAATATAAAGATGGAAAAGTTGTTTATATGGAAACTGGCGCAACAAAAATGCCAAAGTAATTATGAAAAAAGTTTTTATTTATACTGGCCCTATGTGTAATTTTTGTTCTGCGGCTAAGCATTTACTAAGCAAAAAAAAAGTTAGTTATGAAGAGATCGATATTGGTTATGATGAAAAAAAAAGAGACGAAATGTTAAAAAAATCAAATGGCGCAAAAACTATTCCTCAAATCTTTATTGAAGAAAAACACATTGGTGGTTATGTAGAGTTAAGAACTTTGGAAGTTGAAGGTAAACTTGACAATCTTTTAAAAAATTAGTCTTTTGGTTTAAAAATTAAACAAGCGCCATTATTGCAATATCTTTTTTTTGTAGGTTCCGGGCCATCATCAAATATGTGACCATGATGTCCTCCACATTTTTTGCAATGATATTCGGTTCTCGATGACCCTATTAAAGTGTCAATTTTAGTTTCAAATACATTTGGTAATGCCTGAAAAAAAGAGGGCCATCCACTCCCACTCTCGTATTTTGTATTCGATTCGAAAAGCTTTGTTCCACATCCAACACAAAAGTAATCACCTTCCCTTTTCTCATAATTTAATGAACTGGAGCCAGGCTGCTCAGTGCCCTCTTCAAATAAAATATGTTTCTGTTCTGGGGTTAGATCTTTACTCATTTTTTTTTTTGGAAGATAAAATAATGCCTGTAATAATTAATATAGCTCCGATTAAATGATAAACCATAAACTTTTCTTTAAATATAATTATAGCCATTATTGTACTAAATATTGGTATCAAATGTAAAAATATTCCAGAACGGTTGGATCCAATTATAGAAATGCCTTTGATCCATAAAATAAAAGATGCTAACCCAGGAAATAAAACCACATAAGTTAATGTCAGAATGAAAGGTAAATGTATGCTCGCTCTATAGCCTAAAGATAGTTCTATCAAATATGCCGGCAACAAAAAAACTAGACCAGCTGAAATAATTGTTTGGAGAAGAGATAATTGAGATATTTCTAATTTTTTTTTTCTGAGTAAAGCTGAGTACATTGCCCAAGAAAACATTGCTACGACCATCCATAAATCACCTTTATTAAAATTTAAATTTAACAGAACAACCAAATCTGCCTTGGTTATGATAACAATGACTCCAAATAAGGAAAAAATCACGCCTAATATTTGATATATATTTGTTTTTTCAATTTTAAATATCCAACAAAAAACAATTATCATTACTGGGATTGTTGAAATCATTAATACCCCGCTAATTACTTGAGTAAAATTTAATGAATAGTAAACAATTGAATTAAATATTGTGATGCTTGTTATGCCCAAAATTAAAATTAATTTTATATTTTCTATTATGTAATTTTTTTTGGCTATTATTTCCTTAAGTGTAAATGGAGCTAATATTAACCAAGCAAAGGTCCATCTATAAAAATTTAATGTAAAAGGTGGTATTTCAAAAAAGCTGGCTGCTTTACCCACAATAAAATTTCCCGCCCAAAAGAAAGTTGTTAATATAAGAAATAAATAAGCTTGTTTATCTTTTGAAAACAAAATAGCTCCTAACTAAACCTGGCTGATTTATAAGCAGACAAATCTAAATTAGAATTTTCTCCAGCAATTAATTTTGAAATAATTTTTCCAGAAATTGCCCCCAAAGTCCATCCTAGATGATGGTGTCCAAAGGAATAAAATAAATTTTTGTGGTTTTTTGATGGGCCTATGACTGGTAAAAAATCAGGCAATGTTGGTCTAAATCCCAACCATTCATCATGATGGTCTTTTAATTCTGGAAATAAATATCTTGCATTATTAACCAAATTTAAAATTCTTTTTTTTGTCGGTGGATTTTTCAAACCACCAAATTCAACTGTTCCAACTACTCTTAACCCCTGCTCCATAGGAGTTATTCCAAATCCTCTATTTAGAAATATTACAGGCCTTGTAAGCAAGTGATCATGGTCTTTGAAATGTACATGATAGCCACGTTCTGTTTCTAGTGGTATTTTTTCATCTAAATTATCTGTTAATCTTTTTGAGAATGCTCCGCAAGCTACAACAGCTTTATCAAATTTATGAAAGTTTAATTCTGTTTTTATTACTGGCTTATCATCATCTGTAAAGCTAATTGATTGAACATTTTTTTTTTCAAAACGTCCGCCTTTTTTAATAAAAAAATCAAACAATTTTAATAAAATTTTTTTAGGATTTCTTGCGTGTCTAGCGCTAGGATATAAAACTCCACCGTGGTAAATTTTTTTAATTTTAGGTTCAAGATCATGTATCTCGTGAGGCGTCAACAGTTGTTGTTCTGCACCAAGTTCATTTCTTATGTCTATTTCTAGTTGTCTGCTTTTTAAATCTTTGTCAGTCCAAAAATAAAGTATGCCCTTTTTTTCTACTAATCCTGAAATATCAATATCTTCAAATAGTTCGTCGTACGCTGGCAATGCCAAATCTAAAATTTGATGCATATTTCTAGCTGTATGCATCATTTTTTTTTTACTGCAATTTTTAATGAATTTTAAAAACCATGGTAGCATTTTTGGAACATAATTCCATTTTAAAGCCAATGGTCCAGTGGAACTCAATAGCATTGAAGGTATGTCCACCAATATGTCTGGTCTATTTGCTGCTACAGAGGCATAAGGTGAAAAATGTCCTGCATTCCCATAAGAGGCAGATTCTTTTCCTGGATCTTCTTGATCAAATAAAACTACACTAAATCCTTTTTTAATAAGATTTAAGGAAATGCATACGCCTTGTATGCCTGCTCCAATAACACCTATTGATGATTTTGAACCAACCCCTTCACTCATAAGTAATAATATTAATTATGCTTATATATTATTTTAAATTAAAGGGTATAGGAAAGGTTTATACTGCTTCTTTATGGTGCACTACGGAAACTACTTTTTCTTTTCTCTTTTGAGCTTCTTTTCTCTCTACAATTTCTTCTATGGCTATATCCTCTTCACTATTTGATTTGCCGTTATTCACTCTTTTAATATAACCATCAATGTCGGCCCCTTCTTCAGTTTTTAAAGTGTTCTTGAAAAAAATATCTCCTTTAATTACTGCAGTTCTACCAACTATTATTGTATCAGCAGAAATTTTTCCTTCTACATGTCCATTAATTTCAACGGTTTCAGCTTCTAGCGATCCTCTAATAGATCCAGTTTCTGTTATTCTCATTTCAGAAACAAAAACATTTCCATTTACCAATCCTGCAACATCTACATTACCTGACGATCTTAAATCTCCTTCAAGCTGAAGTGTTTCTCCTACAAGAGATCTTCCGCTGTGATTAAGTTTTTCCGTTTCTGTAGCACGTAAGTTTTTGAACATTTTTTTAATTTAAGCACACATGAACCGTTGTGAACAAGGAAAAAAACAAAAACTTTGGACTCTTAATACAATTAGAGGTTGTGTGTTCCCAGGCTGTTTTCTCTATCCTATTTCTTCACTTTGAAAAATTTTACAGCTCATAACTATACCTAACCCAATCATCATTGAGAGCATTGAAGATCCTCCATATGACATGATTGGTAAAGGAGCTCCAACAATAGGCAATAACCCTAATACCATTGACATATTTACTGCAACATAAATGAAGAAGGCTGCCGCAAAACCAAAACAAAATAATTTTGAAAAGCTGTTTCTGGAAATAAGGCCTATACGAATAATTCTATAAATAATTAATCCATAGAGGATTAATAAAAACACAGATCCGACAAATCCAAACTCCTCAGAAAACAAGGTAAAAATAAAATCTGTATGCTTTTCTGGCAAATAATCTAAATAACTTTGACTTCCAAGCAAATATCCTTTGCCAAAAATTCCTCCTGATCCGATGGCTATTTTGGATTGTATAATTTGATATCCCGCTCCTAAAGGATCTCGTTCTGGGTTAAGAAATGTCAAAATTCTCAATTTTTGATAGGGTTTAAGAAATGCAATAACAACGGGAGCTAAACATACTAGTATTATTGAAGAAAAAGCAAAAAATTTTATTCTAAAACCAGATAACCAAACAACTGATAAACCACTGATCAGTATAAGGACAGCAGTTCCAAGATCGGGCTGCTTTAAAACCAATGCAAAAGGAATAAATAAAGCAAAAATTGGTATAATCATAAATTTTATATGATTCACATCTTTAAAAGGGATCTTATTATAAAATCTTGCTAAAAAAATGATTAAAGCAACCTTCATTAATTCTGAGGGCTGAAGATTAAAAATAAACAAATTTATCCATCGCGTTGAACCTGATGCTGTCACTCCAAATAAACTTACTCCGATCAACAATAATAAAACAATAAAATAAAATATATATGCTGACTTAAACCATATTCTAATATTTAAAAAAGACAGAATTAAAAATATAATAAAGAAAACTAAAAATCTATAAATATGGCTTTTTGTATAATAATCAAAATTCCCTCTCTCTGTAGAGTACATTGCAAAAACACTAACTACTCCTAATATAATTATTAATAAGATCAAAGCATAATCCAAGCTTAAAACTTTATCTTTAAAACTTATATTTTGTTTATAATAATTTCCAAACATAACTCATGTTTCCTGAAACAAATCTAATTGATATTTTTTTCTTATTTTATGTCTTTCTAAAACTTTTTTTATTACCCTTTTTGCAATTGGTGCCGCTCCAGAACTTCCCGATCCCCCATGTTCAACAACTACACTAAATGCATATCGTGGATTTTTGTAAGGAGCAAAAGCAATAAAAAGTGCATGATCCCTTCTTTCGTAGGGTAAATCTTTTTGTTTTAAATTAAGTTCTCTTTCTTCTGCTGTGATTCTTCTTATTTGAGATGTTCCTGTTTTTCCAGCAAACATATATTCTGATTGCGTTAATCTTGAACGATAGGAAGTTCCCATTGGTTCGTTGGTCGCTCCATATAAAGCATCTAGGACAAATTTAATATTTTCTTGATTCTTATATAATTTTACTAATTTTGAATTATTGAAATTGATATCATTATTTTTATAAGTAAACTCTTCTCTCCATGCATCAATGATGGTTTGCAATGCGTACTTGTCATCAATTATTCTTGGTTTGATTTCATATCCACCATTAGCTAATTGAGACATCATTAAACATAATTGCAATGGTGTTGTTTGAAAATATCCTTGTCCAATACCACTGATTAAAGTTTCTCCTAAAACCCAACCTTTGCCTATATGCTTCAATTTCCATTTAGTGTCTGGAACTAGTCCAGATTTTTCTTCATTTAATAAACCCAAAACTTTTTTTCCTAATCCAAATTGTTTTGCTGTGATTGATAACCTGTCTACTCCTAACCTACGTGCTACTTCATAAAAATAGACATCGCAGGATTGTTTTATTGCACTTCTTAAAGTCATATAACCATGACCTTTTTCTTTCCAGCAGTGATAAGTTTGACCATACATCTCGATGCTTCCTGTACATCGAACAATTTTTTTTGGACTAATAACATCGTTCTCTAAAGCAGAAAGAGCTACGATAGGTTTAATAGTTGAACCAGGCGGATAAAGACCAGCAAATGCTTTGTTAATAAGTGGTTTTTTTTTATTTTGAATTAATTCTTTCCAATATTCTTCTCTTATTCCATGAACAAATTCATTTGCATTAAAAGTTGGACTTGATACTGAAGCGATTATATCGCCTGTATATATATCCATAACACAAACGGATCCGCTTTTTTCTTTTAACATTTCAGAAGCATATTTTTGAACTTCTTGATCAATTGTTAATCTATAATTTATTCCAGCTTTTCCTTGTATATATTTTAATTCTTTGATTCTTTTGCCATAAGCATTTACTTCGAATCTTTGTAGTCCTGGGAAGCCAATTATTTCTTCGTTTAAAGATTTTTCTAAACCGTTTTTCCCAGTTTTAAGACCTGGAGTATTAATTGCTCTTAATAATTCGCTATTTTTTAAATCTTTTTGACTGACATCGGAAACATATCCTATCAAATGAGAAGTGGAACCATCTTCGAAATATTTTCTAGCCACAGATACAATCGGTTTAATTCCTTGCAAATCGTGTAAAAAAACATTTAGTTTTGAGAATTCGGCCCATGTTAGATTGTCTGATATGATGATGGGTTGCCATGGTCTACGTTTTTTCAACCTTTTTAATAAATTTCTTTTTTTTCTTTCATCAAATTTAATAATTTTTGATAATTTAAAAAACAAAACTTCAAAATTAGGAACGTCTTCGGGCATCATATGTAATTGAAAAACCTGTGTGTTGCTTGCAACTTTGTTTCCAAAGTAATCTTCAATTATTCCTCTTTGAGGAACTACTTTCCATTCTCTTAATCTATTTTTATCCGATAAAGATCTATATTTAATATTTTCAGAAATCTGCAAATAAAACAAACGAGCAACGAGAGCAAAAAAAACAGATATTTTTGCTGCTGATAAAATAAACATTCTTCTAGTGATCAGTCGTGATTTATTTTCAAAGCTGTCTGAAAATTGAATCATAAATTATTCTTTCATGAAATTAGTAAGCGTTGTAAAAATTCCCCATAAAATTGGATAGCAAACAAATGTAAAAACAGAATTTGTAAATAAATATAAGTAATCAACCGAATAATTTGAAAAATATAACGAAATAAAATAAATAAAATTTGCCGCTAGTAAAGCTGGTATAAAACTAATCCAATCATTTATCAGAGATACTCTTACCGTCACTACTCTTACGTAGGCGGCTACAGCAGCAACTACTAACAAATTTAAGGGTGTAACTCCTATGGGGAGACCAAAAACTACATCGGTAATTATTCCAGAGATAAATATAAAACCATACCCCAATAATTGAGGTCTTCTTAAAACCCAGTAATAAATTAAAATATAGTGGACATTTATTGATAAAAATTTAAAATCTATTACAGAATTTCCAGTCAATGAAATATAAAAAAGAAAAAATAAGGGCATCAGTTCTATAAACCTTGCTCTAATTTGTTTTATCAAATATGCCATTATGATTTACCTCAGTTCCACATCTGCCAAATCTACATTTACAAAAGTTATTTGATCTAAATCCGAAAATAACAAAACTTCAATTTGACCATCATTGATTAGAACTTTTCCTATTGGGACTCCTGGTTCAAAAACCCCTTCTTTTCCTGAAGTATAAACTTTATCATTTTTTTTAATTTTATGATTTTCTGGTAAATATTCTAATGTAGCATTTGATGAACCATGCCCATACAATATCGCATGAATTCCTTCTGGCTCGATAATAACAGGAATATGACTATTTAAATCTGAAACTAAAAGTACTCGTGATGAAAAAAAATTTACATCAACTATCCTTCCAATAAAATATTTTCCATCTAAAACCGTCATTCCATTTTTTATATTTTTATTGCTTCCGCTATTTATAATAAAAGAATTTAAATATGGACTCTGCTTATCAATTATAACTCTGGAACTAACTAAATTATTGTGAGAGGAAACTTGTTCATCAATAAGTTTTTTTAATTGAACGTTTTCTAAATTTAAAAATTCATCTTGAACAATTTTATTTTTTAATATTTGATTTTCCTTTTCTAAAACTTTATATTCTTCATTAAGATTTACATGCTTTTCGATAAAGTTTAGTGAAGTTCCAAAACTTTTTGCTGGATAAGAAACCATCTGTGAAACTCTATAGATTCCATCTTTTACAAAAGATCTTACATAATTAAGTGGTTTTGTTTCTATTTTTTCAACAAATATTAAGATAATTGAAAAAAGAATAAGAAAAAAAAGAGAATAACGTTGCTTTGTATCAGTTCTTAAAAAAGCAGAACGTATTGCTATACCGACATCCTCACGACTTGTTTCCATAAAATCCCATTCTCTACAGCTATTATCCCCCTATTAACATTGTAGAAAATGTTTCTTCCTGATCTAATGCTTTGCCCGTACCAAGCGCAACACAAGATAAAGGATCTTCCGCAATTACAACAGGCAATCCAGTTTCTTTAGAAATAAGTTTATCTATATTTTTTAAAAGAGCTCCTCCCCCGGTAAGAACTAAACCCATATCTACTAAATCGGCTGACAATTCGGGAGGAGTGCTTTCTAAAGCATCTTTTATACCTCCTAAGATTTGAGTAAGAACGGGTTTTAGCGCTTCAGAAGTGTCTTCCTCCTTAAGCGTAACTTCTTTTGGGGTACCTGATCTTATGTCTCTTCCCTTCATTAAGTAAGTGTTGTTGCTAGTTGGTAATGCTGTTCCTATTTCCTTTTTTATTTTTTCAGCACTTGCTTCTCCAACCAATAAATTAAATTGTTTTCTCATATAGCTAATAATTGAAGCATCCATAGCATCGCCTGCCACTCTCAAAGAGTTTGCATATACAACTCCGCCTAAAGATAAAACAGCAATTTCGGTTGTTCCTCCTCCAATATCAACTACCATAGATCCGGTTGCTTCTGAAATTGGAAGTCCTGCCCCAATAGCGGCTGCTATTGGTTCTTCAATTAAATTAACTTTTCTTGCTCCAGCCGCCAAAGCAGAATCTTGAATGGCTTTTCTCTCAACAGGAGTTGAGCCTGTAGGAACACAAATCAATATTCTTGGATTGGCAAAAGCTTTTCTTTTATGAACCTTTTTAATAAAGTGTTTTATCATTTCTTCAGTAACTATAAAATCCGCAATCACACCATCTCTTAAAGGTCTAACTGCTGATATATTTCCTGGGGTTCTTCCCAACATTGTTTTAGCTTCGTCTCCAACAGCAAGAACAGATTTTTTTCCTTTCTCTTCGATAATAGCTACTACTGATGGTTCATTAAGAACAATACCTTGGCCTTTTACAAAAACTAAAGTGTTAGCAGTTCCCAGATCAATCGCCATATCGGTTGACCAAATTTGAGTTAAATTTTTTAATCCAAACATTTATATTCCTTTCATTTTTTGTTGTTGAAAATTCTTCTTCTGCACATCTTCTCCAGGTGCAGTTTTTTTTCTTTTTATTATCATTTTATTTAATGCATTTAAATAAGCATTAGCAGATGCGACAAGAGTGTCTGTGTCAGCTGCTTGACCAACTGTTGTTTTTCCTTCTTCTTCTATTCGCACACTTACTGTAGCTTGAGCATCTGTTCCTTCAGTTACAGCATGAACTTGGTATAACTGGAGTTTTACTTCATGAGGATACAATTTTTTTATGCATTTAAAAATAGCATCTACCGGTCCATCTCCCGTTTCGGATCCTTTTTTAATTTCACCATACACTTCTAATGTCATATCTGCTTTTTGAGGTTCTCCAGTTCCAGCAAATACTTTTAAAGATTTTAACGTAATAACATTATCTTCCTTGATTAAGCTATCATCTACTAAAGCCGCAATATCTTCGTCATAAACATGTTTTTTTTTATCAGCAAGAATTTTAAATTTTCCAAAGGCAATTTGAATAACATCATCTGTAACGTCGACATAACCAAGATCAGTTAACTTGTCCTTAAAAGCATGCCTTCCTGAATGTTTTCCCATGACTAAAGAAGTTTGTTTAACACCAACGCTTTCTGGAGTCATGATTTCATAAGTATTTCTATTTTTTAACATTCCGTCTTGATGTATTCCAGATTCGTGAGCAAAAGCATTTTTTCCAACAATTGCTTTATTAAATTGAACAGGAAATCCTGTTGCATTCGAAACAACTTTTGATGCTTTGCTTAATAGTTTTGTATTGATTCCTGTTTTGAATGGCAGTAAATCGTTTCTTGTTTTCATTGACATTACAATTTCTTCGAGAGCAGCATTTCCAGCTCTTTCGCCTATTCCATTAATTGTACATTCAATCTGCCTAGCTCCTGCTGAAACACCAGCTAAAGAGTTGGCTACTGCTAAACCTAAATCGTTATGACAATGTGTTGAGAGAATAGCTTTATCTATATTTGGAACTTTATTAATTAACGTTTCAATTATTTTTTTAAATTCTGAAGGAACAGAGTATCCAACAGTATCGGGTATATTAATTGTTTTTGCTCCACATTTAATAGCAAGTTCAACAGTCTTGCACATAAAATCTATATCTGTTCTTGTTCCATCTTCACAAGACCACTCCACATCATCAGTAAATTTTCTTGCATAAGTTACATGTTCTTTTATGGATTCAACAACATCTTCTGGTGATTTGTTTAATTTATGCTTCATGTGAAGTGGACTTGTAGAAATAAAAGTATGAATTCTAAATCTTTTAGCTGATTTTAATGCTTCATAACACGCATCAATATCTTTTTTTGTATGTCTTGATAATCCTGCTGGAATGGAATTTTTTAAAATTTTACTAACTTCAGTTACAGCTTCAAAATCCCCTGGAGAAGCAATTGGAAATCCAGCTTCTATAATATCAACACCTAGTTCATCAAAAACTCTGGCAATTTGAATTTTTTCTTCAAGACTCATTGATGCGCCTGGCGACTGTTCTCCATCGCGCATTGTTGTATCAAATATGTATACTCTATTTTTGTCGGGCATTTTGACTTTTTTTTACAAATAATAGTACAATCTCTAAGCGAGAATGTAAAATAATTAGTCGATTAAAGTCAAAAGTTTTAATAAAAAATTAATTTTTATCACTATCAATAAGCTTCTTTTTGCTGATCCAAGGCATAAGAGCTCTAAGCTCAGCTCCAACTTTCTCAACCGGATGTTCTGCTAACTTTTCTCTTGTTTTTAAGAAATTTTTTTGACCATTCTTACACTCATCCATCCATTGTTTCGTAAATTTCCCAGACTGAATGTCGTCCAAGACCTCTTTCATTCTTTTTTTTGTTTCTTTTTTGTTAATAATTTTTGGACCTGTAACATATTCACCATACTCTGCAGTATTTGAGATTGAATAATTCATATTAGCAATTCCACCTTCATATATTAAATCTACAATCAACTTAACTTCATGGACGGTTTCAAAATATGCCATCTCTGGTTCATATCCAGCTTCAACTAAAGTTTCATAACCATTTTTTATTAGTTCTACTAGTCCGCCGCAAAGAACTGTTTGTTCACCAAATAAATCTGTTTCAACTTCATCTTTAAATGTAGTTTCAATAATTCCTGATCTTCCGCCACCAACCGCAGAAGCGTATGACATCGCAAGCTCTCTCGCTTTGCCTGAACCATTTTGATGCACGGCAAACAAACATGGAACTCCACCACCTTTTTCATATTCGCTCCTTACTAAATGTCCTGGACCTTTGGGTGCTACCATAAATACATCTAGATCTTTTCTTGCTTTGATTAAATCATAATGAATATTTAAACCGTGGGCAAAAGCTATTGAAGTTCCTTCTCTTACTCTTTGTTCTATATGATTTTTATAAATTGTAGCTTGTAATTCATCTGGTGTTAAAATCATTACCACATCAGCCCACTCGGCTGCATCTGATAAATTCATAACTGTTAATCCTTTCGATTCTGCTTTAGCTTTGCTTGCAGATCCATCTCTAAGAGCAACTACTACTTCTTTTACCCCGCTATCTCTTAAATTTAATGCATGAGCGTGACCTTGGCTTCCATAGCCAAATATTGCTATTTTCTTTTTTTTAATTAAATTTACATCTGTGTCCTTTTCATAAAACATTTTCATAAATAATCCTTTTAAATTTGTTTATAAACTTCTGATCCTTTAGTCATTGCTACAACGCCTGTTCTTGATACGCTTGCTAGTCCCAGAGGTTGTAATTTTTTTATCAATTGATCAATCTCTTTTTTTAGTGCGGAAATCTCTAAAACAATCGATTTTGATGTATTATCTACAACAGTTGCTTGGTATTTCTTGCACAATTTTTTAGATTTTTCCAGATTTGTTTTTGAAGAAACAATTTTTAATAGTGCCATTTCTCTAATTAATGTTTTTTTATTACTAGGAAAATCAGCTACTTTATGAACTGGAACAAGTTTTCTTAGTTGCAATCTTATTTGTTGAAGAACCTGAGATGTTCCAGATGTGGTAATTGTTATACGAGATATATTTCTTTTTCTATCTACTTCTGCAACAGTCAATGAATCTATATTATAGCCTCTTCCCGAAAATAAACCTACTACACGCGCAAGAACGCCAGATTCATTATCTACCCATACAACGAAGATATGATTTTCAACTTTTTCTTTTTTTGTTGCAAAACTATAAGCGGACTTAACCATAACTAAACTAGAACCTTTCCTTCATCTGAAATTTTTTCTTCTTCATCTTGATCTCCTAATAACATTTGGTTATGCGGTTTTCCTGAAGGTATCATTGGATAACAATTTTCAGCTTTATCAACCATGCAATCAAAAATAACTGGTCCGTTTATTGAAAGCATATCAGAAATTTTTCTATCTAATTCTTCTGGTTTTTTTGCTCTAATTCCCGTGCAGCCATAGGCTTCTGCTAGTTTTACAAAGTCTGGTAATGCGGCTGTATAACTTTCTGAATAATTTTTTTCATGCAATAGTTCTTGCCATTGTCTCACCATACCCATCCATTGATTATTTAAAATGAATATTTTTATTGGAAGCTTATACTGAACTGCTGTTGACATTTCTTGCATTGTCATTAGAACAGAAGCTTCTCCAGCAATATCTATTACCAGTTTGCCAGGATTAGCTACTTGAACCCCGATAGCAGAAGGTAACCCATACCCCATTGTTCCTAAGCCTCCCGAGGTCATCCATCGATTAGGTTTATCAAATTTATAATGTTGAGCAGCCCACATCTGATGTTGCCCTACTTCTGTTGTAATAAAAACGTCTTGAGCTTTAGTAAGTTCATAAAGTCTTTGAACCGCAAACTGCGGCTTAATTACATCATTACTATTTTTAAATCTCAGAGAGTTCTTTTTTCTCCAAGTTTCTATTTGACTCCACCACGTTGCAATATTTTGTTTATTTGAATTTGCAAAGTTTGGGTCATTCTTTTTAATTACTGAAACTACTTTTTCTAATATAAACTTAACATCACCAACTATGGCTAAATCTACAGTCACATTTTTATTAATTGATGACGGATCAATATCAATATGGATTTTTTTTGAATGTGGAGAAAATTCATCAATTTTTCCTGTTATCCTATCGTCAAAACGCGCCCCAATATTTATCATTAGATCGCAGTCGTGCATTCCATTATTCGCTTCATAAGTTCCGTGCATTCCCAGCATTCCCAAAAATTTCTGATCATTTCCAGGATAAGCTCCTAATCCTTGGAGTGTAGATGTAATTGGAAATCCTGTTAAAGAAACCAGTTCTCGAAGCAATTCGGTAGCTCTTGGTCCAGAGTTAATAACTCCTCCGCCAGTATAAAAAATTGGTTTTGAAGATTTTTTAATTAATTTAAACGCAGAGTCGATATCTTTATCGATATCATTATTCTGTCCATTAAATTTAATACTTATATTTTTATTATTTTTTTTGTGTTCAATATATTTTCCTTTCGCAAACTGAATGTCTTTTGGTATATCGACCAAAACAGGTCCGGGTCTACCGCTTGTGGCTACCTCGAATGCTTTGTGCATTACGGATGATAATTTATTTACATCTTTAACAAGCCAATTATGCTTTGTACAAGGTCTAGTAATTCCTGTTGTATCACATTCTTGAAAAGCATCAGTACCGATAAGATGTGTAGGAACTTGTCCGCTTATACAAACTACAGGAACCGAATCCATATAAGCGTCTGTTAAAGCTGTAACAGCATTTGTTGCGCCCGGGCCAGAAGTGACTAACATCACGCCAGGTTTCCCAGAGGATCTCGCGTAACCTTCGGCTGCATGGCCGGCGCCTTGCTCATGTCGAGCTAGAATATGTTCAATGCTTTTATGATTTTTTAACTCATCATAAATTGGTAGAACCGCTCCTCCTGGATAACCAAATATATGTCTTACTCCTTGATCCTCCAAAGCTTTAAAAACTATTTCTGCTCCTGTCATTAATTTTGCCATTAATGATAATCTAACTGAGTTTTATTGATGGTCAAGTTTTAGATAAATAACTTAGAACTTTTTTTCGTAAATCAAGATAATTTGTATCGTTAAATCCTTTCCAATCCCCCATCTGACCTCTTTGCCAAGTAAACTGTCTTTTGGCATACTGTCTTGTTTTTATAAGCACTTGTTCTTTTAATTCGCTCATTGAAATTTTTTTGGTTAAGAATGATTCAATTTCCCGAAGTCCTATTATTGAATTTGAAGTATGTAATAAATTTGAAGTTAGATCTAATGCTTTATATTTTTTAGCTTCATGTATTGCTCCTTTTTTTAACATATCTAAAAATCTTTTTTTAATCCTTCTTTCTAAATCTGATTTGGGCGGAATAAGACAAATTTTTATAAATTCATTCGATTTAAAATATTTTTTATTTTTCTTTTTTTGCCATTCATTTAAAGTTATCCCTGTGGCTTCATAAACAGAGATTGCACGAGAAACTCTTTGTATATCATTTCTATTTATGCCCTCAAAAATTTTTGGGTATCTTTTGTCATAATGATTTTTCATCATAAATCTACCCATAGGATTTAGGTAACTATAGTCTATTTTTGGAACTTCAGGAATCTCTGCTAATCCATCAACTAAAACTTTGAAATATAATCCTGTTCCACCAGTGACGATGGCAATTTTATTTTTTCTATTAATTTCTTTAATTTTAGAAACGGCTAATTTGTACCAGGAACCAACAGAAAAATTTTCTTTGACTGAAACAAATCCATATAAATGATGCTTTACACTTTTTTCGTCTGGTCTTGCAGATAAAATTTTAACCTCTTTATAAACCTGCATGCTATCTGCATTGACAATTTCTCCTTTTAGTTCTTTAGCAATATCTATGGCTAGTTTTGATTTTCCTGAAGCAGTTGGACCAAATAAAAGAATTATTTTTTTGCAACTCATTTAAAATTCTGTAAGTAAAATTTATTTCAATTTTACAGTTATATAGGATCTTTGATTGCTAGAATTGTAAATAGCCAAATATAGAGTTTTTTCCTTTTTATCTATTAGTTCTTTAAGTAAAGAAGAAAACTGCTTTGAATTTAATACTTTTTTCTTTTGTAGTTCAACAATAACATCATTGGGAGACACAAACATCAGAGGACTTCCCTTAAATATTTCTGTAACCACTATACCAGTTGTGTTCTTTGGTAATCCTCTTTTTGAAATATCTTCCTTGTCCAAATCTCTAATAGAAATTTTTAAACTCTCTATAATAATACTATCTTTTGTATCTAGTTCTTCTTTTTTATTTTCGGCTTTAAATTCTTGAGAAGATTCTAGTCTTCCTAACAAAACTTTTTTTGAAATTAATTTTTGGTTTCTCCAAATTTTTACTGTAACTTTTTTTCCAACTTTTGCTTGGGCAACTAATTTTGGAAGTGTTCGCATTGTATCAACCTTTTTTCCATCAAATTCTAAAATAATATCTCCAGCTTTTATTCCTGCTTTATCTGCTGGACTTTTTTCTGACACGCTTGCTACAAGAGCACCCATTGGTTCTTCTAATTTTTCTACTTCAGCAATTTCTTTCGTTACCTCTTGAATTCTTACTCCCAGCCATCCTCTTTTTGTTTCTCCAAATTCTAAAAGTTGTT
>Ga0208522_1001346_pt1 | contig 15899 bp, 14 predicted proteins | sample ETNtaG_25_FD_185763 | JGI IMG/M metagenome (GOLD analysis project Ga0208522, IMG submission 185763) | Marine microbial and viral communities from oxygen minimum zone, Eastern Pacific Ocean - ETNP201302SV86 (SPAdes) (version 2) | ecosystem: Environmental > Aquatic > Marine > Oceanic ... | reverse complement strand
AAAAAAGAAGTATCCACATCACAAATGGGGGATGCAATAATTTCAAAACTTAAATAGTATTTGGTTCAATGAATATAAAAAATGTTGTTGTCATTGGTTCTGGTACTATGGGCAGTGGTATCGCAGCACAATTATGTAATGCAAATATTTCGGTAACCTTACTGGATTTGAAGACAGAAATTTCAGAAAAAGCTAAAAAAAAAATTTTTGAATCAAGGCCTCCGCTACTAATCGACAAAGGTAAAATTGATAATATTAAAGCAGGCAATATAGAAGAAGATTTTGATATTATAAAAAAAGCCGACTGGATCGTTGAAGCGGTAGTCGAAAGAATAGATATAAAACATAAACTTTATGAAAAAATATTAAAATTAAGAAAAAAAGATTCAATAATTTCATCAAATACATCAACCATTCCATTGAAAATTTTATCGGAAAAAATGTCTAACAAAGACAGACAAGACTTTTGTATTACCCACTTTTTTAATCCAGTTAGATACATGGGTTTATTGGAAATTGTTAGTGAAAGCATAAATGACGAAAAAAAAATAAATTTTTTGAAAAATTTTTGCGAAGAAAGTTTGGGTAAAGGCGTAATTCTTTGCAAAGATACCCCAGGTTTTTTAGGAAATAGAGTTGGTGTTTATGCAATGCAAGTTGCAATGACGGAAGCCATAAAAATGAAATTAAACATTGAGGAAGCAGATGCCGTTTTTGGAAGACCTATGGGCATTCCTAAAACAGGAGTTTTTGGTTTGTATGATTTGATCGGTATAGATTTAATGGGAGATGTTCTAAAAAGTTTTTTAAAAGAATTACCAAAATCGGACGTTTTTCATGAAGTTGCGCAAGAAATCCCATTAGTGAAAAATTTAATTGAAACTGGTTACACCGGAAGAAAAGGTAAAGGCGGATTTTATAGAATGAACAAAAAAGATGGAAGAAAAGTATTAGAAGCAATAAATTTAGCCACTAAAAATTATTCGCCATCTAAAAAAATTGATCTTAGTATCGATGAAAAAATTAATTTGAAAGAACTTGTTTCTAGAAATGATAAGTATGGGAAATATGCGTGGTCTGTAATTTCAAAAATTATTCTTTATTCATCTTCTTTAATTCCTAGCGTAACAAAAGATTATAACAATATTGATGAAGCAATGAGGTTGGGTTTTAATTGGACCAAAGGACCTTTTGAAATGCTTGAAGAACTTGGAGTAAAATTTTTTGTAGAAAAGGATAGTCAACTAAAAACAAATAAATTTATAAAAGAACTTTATGATAAAAAAACTGAAACTTTTTATGGTAAAAGACAAATTTATACAAATTTGGAAACTTTAGGAAAAGTAAAGCAATCAGCAAAAATTAATAAAGATAACAAATCAGCTTTTACATACGAATACAAGGATTGTAAAATTGTAGAATTTAATACTAAAGCCAATACTTTGGATTATGATTCAATGGATGCATTAAAAAAAGCATCTGAAAAAAATATGATCATTATCAATGAAGGAATGCAATTTTCAGCAGGTGTTAATTTGAATTATGTTATGGATTTTGCAAAAGAAAAAAATTGGAAGGCTATTGAAAAATTTATTCATCATTTTCAGATGACCTGCAAAGAATTAAAATATTCTAATAATTTAGTTATTTCCGCACCATCTGGCTTAGCTTTAGGTGGCGGTTTCGAAGTATTGGTCCAGAGTGATTATGTAGTTGCTCATGCTAATATTGTAACGGGTTTAGTAGAAACACTTGTAGGATTAATTCCTGCTGGAGGAGGAACTACAAACATGTTGTTTAGATGGATGCAGACCCAAGAGAATAAAAATGATCCAGACTTTGCTCCTCAAAAAGTATTTGATATTATAGGTTATGGCAAAACAGCAAATTCACCAAATGAAGCTATGCCATTTAAATTTTTATTAAAAAAAGACAAAAGTATTATGAATAGAAATAAGTTACTTTCGACTTCTCAAGATTTAATAAATGAGAAAAAAGATGGATATAAACCACCAAAACAACCAACTTTTAAGTTATCAGGAAGTCAAGTTAGAGATAAAATGTTCCAAACACTTGAGAATCTTTTTAAAGAAAAGAGAATTTTGGAGCATGGAATGGAAGTTGGAAAAAAATTAGCTTATGTGCTAAGTGGTGGCAACACAACTATCGATAAGCAATTATCCGAAGATCATATGTATGCTTTAGAATTAGAAGCATTTGTTCAGTTAATTCAAATGGAAAAAACTCAAGCGAGAATTAAACATACACTTTCAACAGGAAAACCTTTGGTGAATTAATGGCAACTTACAAAGCTCCAGTAGATGATATGATGTTTCTCTTCGAGAAGTTGAGAGACAATTCTCATTACAATTCACTTGAAAAATATAAGGAAGTTAATCCCGATCTTGCAAAAGATATATTGGAACAAGCAGCAAAATTAACTGAAAATCTTATATTACCTTTGGCTAAAGCTGGAGACGAAACACCTGCTAAATTCGAAAATGGAATAGTAAGAACACCCCCAGGATACAAAGAAGCTTACAAAAAATTTATTAGCGATGGATGGGTATCTTTATCTTGTGATCCGGATTACGGGGGCCAGGGAATGCCAAAGACCATTAGTTCATTTTTTGATGAGATGTTATCTGCTGCCAGTCTCTCTTTTAAACTTTATAGCGAACTTAGTATTGGAGCATATAATTGCATACTTCATCACGGAAACGATTCCATTAAGAAAAAATTTTTACCCAATATGGTAAAAGGTACATGGAGCGGAACAATGTGCTTAACCGAACCAGTTTGTGGAACAGATTTAGGATTATTAAAAACAAAAGCTACAGAACAATCAGATGGCACTTATAAATTAACTGGTCAAAAAATATTTATTACTTCTGGAGATCAAGATCTCACGGAAAATATTATTCATTTAGTTCTTGCGAGAACTCCAGATTCACCAGCGGGAACGAAAGGAATTAGTTTATTTTTGGTACCAAAAATTCAAGTCAAAGAAGATGGTTCTTTAGGTCAAAGAAATGGCGTTTCAACCAATTCTATTGAAAGCAAAATGGGAATTAGAGGATCTGCGACGTGTGTTTTAAATTTTGATGGAGCCGTTGGATATATGATTGGATCTAAAAATAAAGGATTGAGCTCAATGTTTACAATGATGAATTTAGAAAGAATTGTTGTAGGAATTCAAGGACTAGGAATATCTGAAATCGCATATCAAAATGCTTTAAATTATTCGAAAGAAAGAAAACAAGGAAAATCCAATAGCAGTAAGACAAAAAATGGAGCAGATTTAATTATTGATCATGCAGATATCAGAAGATCATTATTAAATATGAAATCAATTATAGAAGGTGAGAGAGCTTTAAGTTTTTGGTTAGCTCAACAAACTGAAGTTAGTTTGCATCATAATGATAGTAAAATTAAAGAAGAAGCTTTAGACTTAGTTTCTTTAATGACCCCAGTAGTTAAATCTTTATTTAGTGACATGGGAATGGAAATTACTAGTGACGCAATGCAAATTTTTGGTGGATATGGTTATACAAAAGATCAGGGAATTGAACAGTTGTATCGAGATAATAGAATTACACCAATCTACGAGGGAACAAATTCAGTTCAAGCAATTGATTTAGTTTTTAGAAAACTTGTTAGTAAAGATAAAGATATTATTGGGTGCTACTTAAAATTAATTAAAGAAGAAATAAAAAATAATAATCAAACAAAAATAAAACCATTAGCTTTAAAATTAGATGAATATTTAAAAATAACCGTTAATTTTACTAATTGGATTAAAGATAAAATGAAAAATTCTAAGGATGATGTGAGCGCTGCTTGCAATGATTATTTAAAGGTACTGGGCTTAATTGCGTTGGCCCATTCTTGGCTTAAAGTTTTAAATGTTAGTTATAAAGAGCTGGACAATAATAAAAAATTCTTTGAAGATAAAATTGAAACTGCTAATTTTTTCTTTAATCGAGTATTACCTAGAATAGACTCTCATTATAAGTCTGCTATTTCAGGAAGTGGATATATAATGAATTTTAAATTTAATTAAATTATCCCATTGTAAACGGATCTGACATGGGTTTGTCAGATGTATTAAACCAAGTAGTTTTAATTCTTGTGTAATCTTTTATCGATTCAATTCCCGCTTCCTTACCATATCCACTATCTTTCATTCCACCAAAAGGTGCTGAAGGTGATATTAATCGATAAGTATTCACAAATGTGATTCCAGCACGTATTGCCTTTGAAACTCTTAAACCTCTTCCTAAATCTTTTGTATAAACTCCAGAGGATAAACCGTATTGATTATCATTCATTTTATTAATGACTTCTTCTTCAGTTTCAAATTTCATTACTGATAAGATTGGACCAAACAATTCATTTTCAGCCGTTGGTAGATTATGATTTTCACATTCAATTATTGTGGCTGGAAAATAATAACCTTTATTTGATAAGCTGTGCCTTTTTCCTCCGCATTTTATTTTTCCACCTTGATCTACCGTGAGTTTTATATTTTTTTCTATTATTTCCAGTTGCTTTAAACTGCTAAGGGGACCCATTTGAGTATCAGCAGCCATTGGATTACCTAATTTTATTTTTTTAGCACGATTAACTAATTTATCCAAAAAATTATTGTAAATATTTTTTTGTAAATATAATCTAGATCCAGCTATACAGCTTTGTCCACTTGCTCCAAAAATTCCTGCTGTTATACCATTTAATGCATTTTCTTGATCAGCATCTTCGAATACAGCAACAGGACTTTTACCTCCTAATTCTAAACTAACTTGAGATAAATTTTCAGCAGAATTTCTGATAATATGTCTTGCAGTTTCTGGTCCACCCGTAAAAGCAATTCTTTCAACATTTTTATGAGTGGTTAAGGTTTTTCCGCATGGATCACCAAACCCTGTAATAACATTTACTACTCCTTTTGGAATTTTCGTTTTTTCTATTAATTTTGCAAACTCAAACATAGTTGCAGGAGCTAATTCTGAAGATTTAATTACAACTGTGTTCCCCATAGCTAGAGCTGGCGCAAGTTTAACGGCAGTTAATAACATTTGAGAGTTCCACGGAATGATAGCGGCGATAACTCCAATCGGCTCTCTCGTTGTAATCACTTGCATGTTCGGCTTATCGATTGGCAAAACTGTTCCTTCAACTTTATCCGCTAATCCTGCAAAATAATCATAATACTCAGCAATGTAATTCGCTTGAGTTTTAGTTTCTCTAAAAAGTTTTCCAGTATCAATCGTTTCAATTTTTCCTAACATTTCAGAATTTTCTCGTAATTGATTTGCTATAGCTCTTAAATAATTTGCTCTTTCCTTTGGCATTAATTTTGGCCACTTTCCTTCAAAAGCTTTTTGCGCTGATTCAACAGCTTTATTTACATCCTTTGAACTAGCCTCGGGGACAATAGCCCAAGGTTCATTATTTTCTGGATTTAAACTTTTAAAAGTTTTTTTATTCTCCGCATCAACCCATGCACCATTGATATACATTTTATATTCTTTAAGTTTAGTCATTATTTTTATCTATAAATTCTTTAAAAGCTATATTAACATCATCGGAACATTCTATACTACAAAGATGTTTCCCTTTTTTTATTTCAATAAACTTACTATCGAGAATCATTTCACTCAAATTTTTAGACATTTCAGGCGTAGATCCTACATCATTTTCTCCAGTAGTTATAAGAGTATTAGTATTAATTTTTTTTAACATATTATCATCATCAACATAGTTAACAAAAATTTCATAACATTTTAAAAAATCTAAACGTTTATTTTTCTCTAAAATTGAATATATTTTTTTATAAATCTCAGGATTTTTTTTTGTAAATTCATCTGACAACCACCTCCTTAGAGCAGCTTTTTTTGAAGCAGATTTATTCATTTTTGCTACTTCAAATCTGTTTTTAACAACTCTTTTTTGTTCTTCAGTTCTTTTATATATGGAGCCAAGTAGTATTAAGGATTTTAAACTTTCACTATGTTTGTAAGCAAAATGTCTTGCAATTAGAGCTCCTAATGAAAAACCTATTAAATGAATTTTATTAAAATTTAATTCTTTAATTAATCTAGTTAACTGTTTACAAAAATCATCTAAACTTACTTTAGATTTTTTTAAAGATGTTTTTCCATGACCCAGCAAATCATATGTAAGAGTATTGTAATTTTTAAAAAAATTAATTTGTGGTTCCCAAATTTCTTTTGTTAAACCAACACCATGTATGAATACAATTGGACTTTTTTCATTAATTTTGTTCAAAGAATATGCTGTGCCAAACGAATCTGCTTTATTTAACATTGAATTTATTTAGGATTTTTAATTCCCATTTCTTTCATGTCTTGGTAACGATCTCCAGTTCTGGCGTGTGCTCTTCCTCCAGGTGATCCACCAATCGCAACTACAATTTCATCGTCACATGGCGCATCTTGGATATTAAATTCATGAGTTAAATAATAAGGTCTTAAACCAGCGTCTGTTTTATGCATCATCGGGATTGAAATTTTACATCCAGCCGGCCCTCTTGTATTTGTAAAACTTAAATAAGAAGTTCCTCCCACTGCATCTCTAAACTTATTTCCAAATCTTAAAGTATGGATAAATGCAGAAGCATGCTCAATTTCTCCTTTCAATCCAACTACAGCAGCTTTTCCATAAGCAAGAATTTTTTCACCAGATCCTATTTCTTTTATTAATTCTGGAACTAAAATATCACCAAGTTTAGGTGCTAAAGCTAATATTTCTGGTTTTAAATCTTTTACGAATCCTTTTCCAATCCATGGATTTTTTATAACCGCAGCAACCGAAACAAGCAGGACAGGTTCTTTTGATTCTTTTCCACCTTCAACAAAAGTTTTGTCGACAAATTTTGCAAATTTTCTTAAATTTAAATCCATATTAGCTCGCTTGTTTTAAACCAGGTTTACTCGGATTGATTTTTGGCATCACTTCATCATTAAAAAGTTTAATACTTCTCATTGCATCTTCATGCTTGACTCCAGAAAAATTCGACCAAACTAATAAATTTTGAAGATTAAGCTCTGATTTTAATTCTTGGATTTTTTCAACCACATAATCGGGCGTACCGAATAATAAATTTCTTTTATGCAAAAATTCATAATTAAGTAAATCAAGCTTACCTTTAGTTTTTGGAGGCTCTTCTCCAGGATCCATGTGGTTACCTAAACCTCTCCAATGACAAACCCATTTCATATAATTTATTATATGCTCACCAGCTAATTTTTTTGCATCTTCCATTGTGTCGGCTACAAACATATCTCTAACTAATGTAATGTCTTCTCCCAAAGAAACATCTCTTTTTTCTGTTTCAGATCTTGCCTTTTTATAAATATCAAATCTTTTCTTTAAAGTTTTAATTGTAGGAATCCACATTATTGTTTTAATTCCATTTTTTGCTGCCCATTCAATTGATCCGGTCGAATCTACAACTTGAGATAAAGGAGGGTGAGGTTTTTGAAGAGGTTTGGGAATCACACTAATTTTTTTTAATTCATTAGTTTTTAAATCTACAAATTTTTCATTAGGAGGACTCATATCATGCTGCCAAATAAAATTCGGAGATGGATATGTATAAAATTCTCCTTTATGGCTAAAAAATTCTTCAGTCCAAGCTTTCTTCATTATTGTTAAAGTTTCTTCAAATAATTTTTTATTTTTTGTTTGATCTTTTAAATCAGCTTCAATATTCATGTGGATCGCTTCTCTACCGTATACTCCTCGCCCTACTCCAACTTCGAGTCGTCCATTTGATAAGTGATCTAGTGTAGCTATATCTTCAGCTAATCTAATCGGATTATGAAAAGTAATTATATTTGCAGCTTGTCCAATACGTATATTTTTTGTTCTGGCTGCAATATCTGTGCCCATCATCAATGGATTTGGACAAGACTCCATACCTTCATGGTTAAAATGATGTTCAGTAAACCAAATAGAGTTCCAATTATTTTTGTCGCAATAGTTAGCTATATCTCGAGCATTATCTAAAATTTCTATGTATGGTTTTTTTTTCCAATTAGTAGTATTACAAAAATATCCAATCTTCATTAGTTTCTCCTAAAAAACCAAGTCGAACGATCCCGCTTTCGCAATATACGATGAGTTATGTATCGCTTTGATTCAAACAGATTAAATTAACTGGTATTGTAATGCAATAATTTTAAAATAGTTTTACTAAACTATTTATGCTATTTTTTTCGCCTTTAGTTTAAATCATTGGGAATAGATATGGAATATCAAAGTTTACTTCATAAAAAATTACACGCTGGCAATTTTGTATTTACTGCTGAAACAACTCCTCCAGATGCCTCTGATAAAGAGACTTTGTTAAAAAAGGTTAAACCGTTAAAAGATGTTGCTGATGCTATAAATGTTACTGATTGCCCGGGAGCAAAAGTACATATGTCAGCGCTCACCGCAGCTATTATTCTTGCTCAAAATGATATCGATCCAATATTACAATTAACAGTGCGTGATCGCAATCGATTAGCTATCCAAGGTGATTTGGTCGGAGCATCTGCACTTGGAGTTCATAATATTCTTTGTTTATCCGGAGACGACCCCAAGGTTGGCGATCAACCAGAAACAAAACCTGCAAAAGATATTGATAGTATAACTTTAGTTTCTACAGCAAATATGATGAGAAAAGATAAAAAATTTCCATCCGGAAGAGTAATTGATCCTGCACCAAAATTGTTTATTGGAGGAGCGGAAGTTCCTTCTCAAGGAAAACCAAACACAGAAAAGATTTTAGGAAAAATAAAAAATGGTGTCGATTTTTTTCAAACTCAATATGTTTTTGAAGTAAAAAAATTAGAAGAATATATGAAAGTTTTGGAAGACGCGGGAATATTGGAAAAAACATCTTTTATAATTGGTTTGGGTCCATTTGCTTCAGCGAAAAGTGCAAAATGGATGAACGACAATTTATTTGGGGTGGATGTTCCTAATGAAATTATAAAAAGATTAGAACAGGCAAAAGATCAAAAGGAAGAAAGTAAAAAAATATGCCTTGAATTAATTCAGATTTTTCGCAAAATTAAAGGAGTAAGAGGAATTCACTTAATGGGACATAAAAAGGAAGAAGTAATTGCAGAAATTATAAAAGAATCTAAAATAAGTTAAATTGTTATGAGTCATTACGATAAAAATCTTGATAAAAATAATGCGAATTTTGTTCCATTAACACCACTGTCTTTTCTAGAAAGAGCTAAAGATATTTATCCAAATTATGAGGCATTAGTTTATGAAGATCGAAAATATACTTGGTCTGAAATTTATAAGAGGTGCACTAAATTTGCTAGTGCGCTAGAAAAGATTGGTATTGGAAAAGGTGATACGGTTTCATTTCTAGCCTTTAATACTCCAGAAATTTTTGAAGCTCACTACGCTATTCCTATGACTGGTGGAGTACTAAATACTATTAATATTCGATTAGATTCTAAAACTATCGCTTATATTTTAGAGCACAGTGATGCCAAGGTATTAGTTGTGGACAGACAACTTCATAAAGAAGTTAAAAAAGCACTAAGCTCTTTAAAAAAAAAAATTATAGTAATTGATATAAACGATAAATATGCAGATCAATCAAAATTAGAAAAAATTGGAGATTTAGAGTATGAAGAATTTTTAAATACTGGTGATGAAAATTATATTTGGAAAATGCCAGAAGATGAGTGGCAAGCTATTTCATTAAGCTATACCTCCGGAACAACAGGAAATCCAAAGGGAGTTGTTTATCATCATAGGGGTTCATATTTAATGTCAACAGGTAGTGCGACGGCGTGGAATATGCCTAATAGATTAAATTTTTTAACTATTGTGCCCATGTTTCATTGTAATGGCTGGTGTTATCCTTGGACTGTTCCTATGCTAAACGGAAAAACAATTTGTTTAAGAAATATTGATATTAAGAAAATTTTTGAATTAATTGATAAACATAATGTAACCCATTTTGGTGGTGCACCAATTGTGCTTAACATGATTACTGGAGCACCAGAAAGTGATCGAAAAAAATTAAAACAGAAAGTTTATGTATTGACTGCAGGAGCCCCTCCACCAAGTATTATTTTTAAAAAAATGAAAAATCTAGGTTTCGAAGTAATGCATGTTTATGGCTTAACTGAAACCTACGGGCATGTAACCCAATGCGCATGGAATAATGCATGGGATGAGTTAGGAGAAGAAAAACAAAATGAGATTAAGGCCAGACAAGGAGTTAGATATCCAAATACAGAAGGTGTAACAATCATGGATCCAGAAACCATGAAGGAAGTACCAAGAGATGGCAAAACAATTGGAGAAATCATGATCAGAGGAAATGTAGTAATGAAAGGTTATTTCAAAGATAAAGATGCAACTGAGAAAGCAATGAAAGGCGGATGGTTTCACACTGGAGATCTGGCAGTGATGTATCAAGATGGTTATGTAAAGATTCAAGATAGATCTAAAGATATAATTATTTCTGGTGGAGAAAACATATCATCAATTGAAATAGAAAATACTTTAGCAAAACATCCCTCAGTATCTATTGCGGCAGTTGTATCAAAGCCCGATGAAAAATGGGGAGAAGTGCCTTGCGCCTTTATTGAAAAAGTAAAAGATAAGCCTGTTACAGAAAAAGAATTAATTAGTTTTTGCAAAGAAACTTTAGCAAGTTTTAAAGTTCCCAAAAAAATAGAATTTTGTGAACTACCCAAAACATCTACAGGAAAAATTCAAAAATTTGAATTAAGAAAGAAAGCTAAGGAGATCAACTGAATTTCGAAGTAGATCAAAAAGATGTTTTTGCATCTACTGGAGGATCGGATTTTGATATAAATAAACCAGTAATTTTTTTAATGCATGGTAGTGGTCTTACCCACATAGTTTGGTCTTTACATGAACAATTCCTAACAACAGCAGGTTATAGTGTTTTATCTGTAGATTTGCCTGGACATGGAAACTCTGAAGGACCTGCAATAAAATCAATCGAAGGAATATCTGAGTGGATTAAAAAATGCATGGAAAAGTTAAAAGTTAAAGAAATTTCTTTTGTGGGTCACTCCCAAGGTTGTTTGGTAGGACTTGAATTTGCTTCTCGTTTTCCAAATTTAATTAAAAGTTTAGTGCTTGTTGGAGGATCTTATGAACTACCTGTTAATCCAAATTTAATTGATTATGCAGATGGAGGTGACATGAAATCAGTAGAGCTTATGATGAAATGGGGTTATGAAGGTGTCAAAAAATTTATTGGAGGAAATCCAGTGCAAAAAATTATTAATTCACCAAGACAAGTTCAAGAAGGTTTAGCTGTTGATCTTAGAGCGTGCAACAACTATAAAAATGGACTAAATTCTGCGTCGAAAATAAACTGTCCTACTCTTTGCATATTAGGAGATAAGGACAAAATGGTTCCTTTGGACAAAGGAAAAAAAATGACCAATATGATTAAAAGCTCACAGTTAGAAGTAATAAAAGAATGCGGACATATGATTATATTTGAAAAAGCTTTTGAAATGAGAGAGATTGTCAAAAATTTTGTACAAAAAAATCACAAATAATAATTATGAATTTACCGAAGCCAATAAAATTTGAGGTTGAAAGATATGTTGGAGGATTGTCACAATTTAAAAAGATCAAAAATCCAATAAAATTATCTGCAAATGAATCTGCTCTTGGACCAAGCCCAAAGGCAATTGAAACGTTTGAAAAAGAAAAAAACAAAATTTTAAAATATCCAGAATCCGATTCAGATTCTTTAAGAGAAGCTTTGTCTAAAAAATTTAAAATAGATTCCAAAAGAATTATTTGTGGATCTGGCTCAGATCAAATATTTGATCTTACTTGTCGTTTATTTATTGAGCCAGGAGACGAAGTAATTGTTACTGAGTTCGGTTTTATCATGTATAAAATATATGCATCGTTTCATAAGGCTAAAGTTGTATTAGCAAAAGAAAAAAATTTTAAATCATCAGTGGAGGAAATAATAAAAAAAGTTTCAGATAAAACAAAAATTGTATTTATTGCAAATCCCAACAACCCTACAGGAACTTATTTATCGAAAAATGAAATGCTTGATTTAAGAAAAAAACTTAGAAGTGATATTCTTTTAGTTGTTGATGATGCGTATTATGAATTTCTCAATTTTAATAATTTTACTTCTGGATTAGATCTTTTTAAGGATTCTAATAATGTATTAGTTACTAGAACTTTTTCTAAAATTTATGGTTTGGCTGGTTTGAGATTAGGCTGGGGTTATTCTTCTAAGGAAATAATTGACAGCATGTATAATGTAAAACCTCCTTTTAATGTTAATAGAGCTGCTCTTGCTGCAGGCTTAGAAGCTATTAAGGATAATGAATGGACAAAAAGAGCAATTGAGCATAATACATTATGGTCAAAAAAAATATTTTCTGTTTTGAAGAAATATAATATTAAAACAAATGAACCAGCAGCAAATTTCTTTTTGATGAATTTTGATGAAACAAGACTAAATTCAGATGAAGTTTTTGTAAAGTTGGCCACAGATAAAATAATTTTAAGAAAAATGACACAGTATAAAATATCAAATTCTTTAAGACTAACTATTGGAAATAAAGAAGCTAATGAACTTTTTATAAAATCTATAGAAGGTATTTTAAAGTAATGTTTAAAAAAGTATGTATAATTGGATGTGGACTAATTGGATCTTCGTTAGCAAGAGCAATTAAGAAACAAAATTTATCAAGTAAAATAGTTTCTTCTAATAGATCAGATTCAGTTAACAAAAAAGTACTTCAATTAAAAATAGTAGATGACTCAAGTTTAGACACCAAGAAAATGGTTAATGAATCTGATCTAATCGTAATAGCAACTCCTTTGAGTAGTTACGAAGAGGTAATTTTAAAAATAAAAGATTCATTAAAAAGTGGATCTATACTAACGGATGTTGGATCGGTTAAAGAAAACATTATTGGTTTAATTGAAAAGCATGTTCCAGAAAATGTTTCTTGGATACCATCGCATCCGATTGCGGGAACAGAAGAAAGTGGACCTGATGCCGGATTTTCCAAATTGTTTGAAAATAGATGGTGTATTTTAACTCCAAGCAGCAAATCAAATAATAAGGATATTAAATTGCTTGAAAATTTTTGGAAAAAAATAGGGAGCAAAGTTGATATTATGGATCCTAAGCAACATGATTATATTTTATCAATTACAAGTCATATTCCACATTTAATTGCATATAATATTGTTAATACGACTCTTGATGTACAGAATCAAAAAGAGTCTGAAATTGTGAAATATAGCGCGGGAGGATTGAGGGATTTTACAAGAATTGCAGCCTCAAATCCTATTATGTGGAGGGATGTTTTTATACAAAATAAAAAAAATACATCTGAAATGATAGATAATTTTATAAAAAATTTAGAAGATTTAAAGAGAGCAATTGAAAATGAGGATGGCAAGAAATTAGAAGAAATTTTTACAAGAACAAGAAAGATGAGAAAAGAAATTATCAAGGCAGGTCAAGATGTGGAAAAACCTGACTTTGGAAGAAAATAAAAAACTAAAATTTTTAATGCAAATAAATATAGTTAAATTTGATAAATTTCGTTAATTAGAAATATTATTTATTTCGTCATAGATTCTATTTTCCAAAATTTTTATAAAATCATCTCGTTTAAGTCCCGGTTTTATTGGTTCTAAAAATGAAATAGTTATTTTGCCAGGATATTTAATAATACCTGCTTTTGGCCATATTTTTCCTGAATTAAGCGCAATTGGAACACATGAGATATTTAATGCTTCATATATTCTTCCAACACCTTTTTTAAAAGGTACTCTCTCACCAGTTTTTATTCTTGTACCTTGAGGAAATATTAAGAGAGGTCTATTTTCATTTTTTACGATTTCAGCCACCTTATCAAAAAAGTTAAGATTATCTTTTGTTGTTGTATCTCTTACTATTTCAATTGATTTAATTTTTTTTAAGTAAAGTCCAAATAAAGGAATTCTTAAAAGTTCTTTTTTTAAAATAAAAACTGGATAATCAAGAACAGCTTGTAGTGCAAAGGTTTCGAACATCGATTGATGTGCTGATGCCACAAAATATTTTTCTGTTTTGGGAATATTATTTTCTCCCTTAAATTCTACTTTTGTATTTAAGAAAATTTTGAGAATAAAAATTACATAATGACCTAAAAATTTTCCAAAAAATAAAGTAAACTTAGGAGGCAAAAATAGTGTTGGCAATGCAATAATGAATACAGAAACTATTCCTGTATAGAGAAACAGATTAAATATTAAAGATCTTACAAGTAGCATATTACAAATATGAAATTAATTACTAATCAAGTTTTCTAAACTTTGCCTTTTTCTGATTAATTTGTGTTTCGAACCACTTATCATAACTTCAGCTATTAAAGGTCTAGCATTATAGTTTGATGCTAGGGACATACCATATGCGCCAACATCAGTTATAGCTACACAATCTCCCACTTTAATTTTTGAAAAATTTTTTTGTTTTAAAAATGTGTCTGAGCTTTCACATACTGGGCCCACAAATTCAATATTTTTTGAAAATTTTTTGTTATTTTTCTTTAAAGAAATAATTTTATGATTTGCTCCATATAAAGCTGGTCTCATTAAATTATTCATACCTGCGTCTAGTATAATAAATTTTTTATTATTACCTTTTTTTATATAAATGACTTTTGATATTAAAATAGAAGTATTGCCTACAACAAATCGTCCTGGCTCAAATATTATTTTTGTATTTTTATCTTTAGTAAATTTATTTACAAGTTTTGCATATTTATTAAGATTAAACTTTTTCCCATTGTCTGAATAAGAAATACCCATACCGCCACCAAGATCAATAAAATTAAAATTCATTTTAGTTTTAGCAATTATTTTATTAATTATTTTAAGAACTTGTTTAAAGGGATCTATATCAATAATTTGACTTCCTATATGGACACTAATTCCTTCTAATTTTAAGTTTTTCATTTTTTTTATTTTTTTACAAAGATTGATGCAATCGTTATAGTTCAAACCAAATTTATCGTTTTTTCCACCTGTAGATATTTTTTTATTAGTTTTTCCCGTTACGTTAGGATTTAGTCTTATTCCTACTGAAGTAATTTTAGACATTTTTCTAGAAATATTATTTATTACATCAGCTTCATTTTCTGATTCCATATTGATTAGTAGAATTTTTTTTTTTATAGCAGTTTTTATTTCATCTTCAGTTTTCCCCACGCCTGAAAAAACTATTTTTTTTCCATTAATACCTGCCCTAGTTGCTTTCAATAGCTCTCCCATCGAAACCACGTCAGCTCCACAACCCATTTTTTTTAATTCTCTGATCAAAGTCATATTGGAGTTAGATTTAAGAGAAAAGCATATCAGGGGCTTGGTTGCTTTAAAGGCATTTCTAAAAACATTAAAATTATTTTTTAATTGCGAAAGAGAATAGCAATAAAAAGGAGTTTCATAATTTTTTGCAAGTGTTAATCCTGATATATTTTCAACATAAAGGTTTTTTTTTCTAAATTTTATAAAATTCATTTTTAAATAATTTGTATTTTTTTGTTATAACTATTTTGTGATTGATATTTTGGATCATTTTTTACCCCACACGAGCTACACAACAAATAAGTAACAAAAATTATTATTAGTATTCTCATTATTTTATTTCCTTTTTAAGTTTAGATATCATCTTTTTTATATTTTTTATAGAAGTTCCTCCATAAGAAATTTTTGAATTTACAGAATTTGTAACATCAAATATTTTCATTACATCTTTTTTTAAATCATTTCTTATTCTTTTTACTTCATTAAAGCTCAACTCGTTCAGTTTTTTCTTTTTTTTTTCAGCATAATTTACC
>Ga0208522_1001337_pt1 | contig 15976 bp, 13 predicted proteins | sample ETNtaG_25_FD_185763 | JGI IMG/M metagenome (GOLD analysis project Ga0208522, IMG submission 185763) | Marine microbial and viral communities from oxygen minimum zone, Eastern Pacific Ocean - ETNP201302SV86 (SPAdes) (version 2) | ecosystem: Environmental > Aquatic > Marine > Oceanic ... | reverse complement strand
ACGACTCAGCATGTGACAGCGTCACTGCATCCGGGCTGACCTTACTCCGGGAAAATACATAGTCGTGCGTCACAACCAGATCATCAATGGTGGACCGTATTGACTCGGGCAAACGAGCATAAGCTGCTCTAGCGCTGACGAATTCAAGCTCACCGCCTTGGGGCGTAACCTCATAGGCATAGGAAATCGAAAACTTCGCGGGCGCGGGTCTGAATGACGAGTCGCTGTGCCACATCTGATTCCCGGTCGAAAACACAACGCGTTCGTGACTGGCGGGCATATGGTTGCCGTCCCAATCAATATTTCCGATCCGATAGACGTAGTTGATACGACGGTCACGACCATAAGTCACATGGTCAAACTCCAGCTCACCGAGCCGATTGCCGAATGCCAGTTGCAGATCGTCATCGAGGTTCTGATGCTTAATGAGTACTACCGAGTAGTCCTCAACAGCTCGTTCGATTTCCGCGAATTCCGCATCATCTAGGCCAGCACTGATATCAACGTTCAGAATCTCGATTCCAAAATCGTCGTGCAATGGCCGCAGCTCTATCGTCATAGCCAACCTCTCGATACCAAGATTCGGTGAATTTAAATTGCCTCAGTAGTACTTTAACAAATCAGGCAAGCACGTTCGGGAAACTTTGCTAGCGAGCCGGTCTCCGATCAAGGGTCTATTGAATCGATGTCGGGGGGCTGTCTATCCCGACTCAGCCGAGCGCCTGCCATTTCACGCAGACGGCTTTTCTGAATTTTGATGCCATTGGCACTCTCGGTCACGGGAAATTGATTCAGCAACTGGACTCCGATGGGAACCTTAAAACTCGCCATACCGCTGGCACAGTGGGCCAGCAAAGCATCTTCATGTAGGGGGGCATTGTCCGCAGGGATTACGAATGCGTAGGCTCTTGTACCAGCCTGGGTATCCACCGCCACCACCTGCACTCTTTCAACCGCGGGATGCTGCTCAATATGCTGCTCAATCTCAACCGGATTGACCAGAAACCCGCCCAGTCGGATAGCGTCACCCATCCGGCCCAGAAACACAAAACCACCATCGCTTTCCGTATAGCCCAGATCCCCGCTACGTACAAATCCATCGCTGGTGAAAACTGATTCAGTGGCGGTCGCGTCGTCCAAATAACCGATCATGCGACTGGGGCCCGTCGCCTCGAGCTCACCCACCTGCCCATGGGGCAGTATCTCTTTGCTCTCAGGATCGCGTACTCGTACCTGGGAATCTGTCGACGCCGGATAGCCACCGCATCGTCCACGCCGCTCGACAGATGCTAAAGGGTCCTGACGGGCATAAAGTGCCTGGATCTCACTCATGCCATACAGACCAACCAGGTTCATTCCACGATCATGAGCCCTGGCAACAATATCCTGATACAAAGGATTAAAAGCAGCATAACCGCCGGACCGAAACAGTGGAAATGGATAGGGATCGTCTGCAGCTGCAAGCATCCTAGCGAACATTTCATCCGAGCCGTTACAGTGCGTAATCCGATGTGACTGCATAAGCTGAACAGCTTCATGGTCAGAAAACACAGGCATCAACACCATCGGGCAGCCAGCTGATAAAGCTGCCATCGCGCCGGCATGTCCGAACGTACCACACAGCGGCAATACTTGAAGCAGTACAGCATCCGGCTCGTTCCAGCTAAAAAACGAAGCCACATCATGCGCGTGGTGGCTGATACTGGCCTGACTGTGCAGAACGAACTTAGGCGCAGCCGTGGTCCCCGAGGTGGTAAAAACAACCACACCGTTTTGCGCAGTGGCTCCGTCACTGGTAAACATCTCCGACCGTGCAAGGTCGGTATAGGGCACGGAGCACTGGCTTAATAGTCGTCCCGGTAACTGAATTTCCTGCTCGCCTTCGCTGTAGGTGATGAGAAATTCAAGCTGTTCCAGATCTGTGCGATCGACCTCTGCCAAGATATCGAGGAATGCAATGTCCTTGAATGACGGCCACAGCACGAGTGCCCGGCAACCCGATCGCCCCACAATGTCGCCGACCTCACTCGAGCGATAACGGGTATTGATTGATACAGTGATTGCCCCAATCCGGGCACAGGCGATATGAAGTGTAAGGTACTGGGCAATATTCGGTAGCCAGAAACCGACCCGATCACCCAAGCCGATACCCAGCTTGAGTAAGCCACCAGCAAGACGCCGCGATTCTGCAGCAAGTTCGGCGTAAGTCCAGATCCCGCCTCTATCGATAATAGCGATTTTCTGGGGGGCTATATCAGCACGGGCATCAATCAGCTGGCTGACGGTATGCATACGATTAGCCGCCTGTATTACTCTTGAACAGCCGGTTCAGCTGTCCAAAAATGCGATTCAGTTGGTCGAGACGGCATACACTAGTGTTTGTGGTAATCCGAGATCGCGCCAGCCTCACTCACGTAACCAGCCTCAGTATCCGCTTCGATCTGCTCATCAGAGCGTGCCTCAGGATCGCCAAAACCCCCGCCCCCGGGCGTTTCGATAACCAGCGTTTGGTCGGCAGGGATTCGGTGCGTCTTTTTACCAATCAGCCGCTCACCGGAACCCAGATATGCCGCGCCAGCCCTGCCGTCATCCCCACCCATGCGTCCGCGGGCGGGATAGTTCAGACGGTCCCAGGTCGCCGCCGACACCAGAAACGGTTCAGAAAAAACATGCCCCACCTCTATAACCTGAGATAAACCACCACGCTGCGCACCGGCACCGCCTGAATCCGGCAGAAGTTCCTTACGGTGGAAGATCAGAGGAGACTCTGTTTCAGTCACTTCGATCGGAATCGTACCCACACCGGACGGAAACGCCGTTGTACTCATGCCATCGTACCCGGGTCCTGCGCCAATGCCGCCCAATCCCACGTTCATCACGTTGAAGCGCGCCCCGCCAGTGGCATCCTCCATGCTCGCCATCGCCAGCACCCAGATTGAACCCGCACTCTCGGCCGGTACTCGGTCAGGCAGCGCCTGTGCCAGGCACCCAAAAACAAGGTCCGGCAACATCTGCCCGATCACATGCCGTGCCGTCACGGGTGCGGGGCGCTCAGGCGCCACGCAGGAGCCTGGCTCGGCCTCTATTTCAAAGCACCCCAGTGAACCGGCATTGTTGGGGACATCGGGTGCAATAACACACTTAAGGCCAAACACAGAATAAGCGTCCGTATAACACTTGGGCGAATTGATGCCAAAGCGTGAGGCCGAGGATGACCCGCTATAGTCCAGATGAATTCTTTCCTTATCTACTGTCAAACGAGCCTCGAGTGCGATCGGCTTTTCATAGCCGTCGATTGTCATCTGCGCGCTATAAACGCCATCTGGCACGGAGTGGATCGCCTGGCGCATGGCAGTGACGGACGATTCAATGATGTGTCTAGAAAGATCATCCAGCGAATCGAGTCCGAACTCGTCAAGCATATCTGCGAAACGCGCGACACCCGCATCGTTGCAGGACAACAGCGAACGAATATCACCCATGACCTCGACCGGGTTGCGACTGTTGGCTTGAATAATACCGAGCAGGTCATCATTCAATGTACCTGCTGATCGAATCCGCATATGGGGTATAAGCACCCCTTCCTCGAACATTGAACCGGCATCGGCCGTAAACCCACGCCCACCAACATCGGTGACATGGCAGGTCGAGGCAAAAAAAGCAACGGGATCCTCATCGCGAAAAGCCGGTGTCAGCGTCACGTAGTCAAACAAGTGCCCGGTTCCCATCCAGGGATCGTTGGTTACAAAAACATCTCCCGGCTTCATCGTTTCAACCGGAAAACGCTCGAGAAAATGGCTGACGGCCATCGCCATCGTGTTCACGTGTCCGGGCGTACCCGTGACGGCCTGAGCCAGCATCTGACCTTTAAGGTCGTACACACCAGCAGACAGATCACCCGCTTCCCGCACCACTGACCCGAATGCCGTACGCAGCAGCGCCTGGGCCTGTTCCTCAACCACCGAGATCAGACGGGTCCACATCACCTGTTTATCGATTGACTGACGAGACTGATGCCCCAAGGTTGCTTTCATGACATAGCCCCCATGGCATCGGTGCTTTCTCGATCAACGACAAGTGCAAGCCCTTCGTCTACGCTGCAGGTGTATCCAGACGGTACAAATGTGACCGTTTCATCTTCCTGAACCAGTGCAGGTCCAACCAGCCAGTCACCTGGATTCAACTTGGCCCGCCAGTACAGTCCAGCATCTGCCATCACACCGCCTGCCGGGTCGTAGGTTGACCGGGTTTCGCACGGTTTGAGCAACTGCTTACGGGCAGGTTCATGCACAAACGTTACCGCAGCAGCAGGTGTCATGACTGTGACGGACCAGGAGACACACTCGACTGCAATGTCGGGCATCGTCAGACCATAAACCTGTCGATATAACGACTCAAAGTCGAGCCGGACAAGTTCCAGCATCTGGGCGGTGACTGGACCGTCGGGGAGATTGACAGACAGTTCGTGCCCCTGCCCCAGATAACGCAGGGCGACCTCTCGGGCGTGTTTGAGAGATTCGGTGCTGCTGCCGGCAACAACAATCTGGGTGGCTTCATCAAGCATCTGGTCGAGCAGTTCGATCAGCGGTGAGAGATCCTCGGTTCCGATCAAGATTCTCAGACTTCGGACAACCTGGTAAGACACCGGCGCTTGTAGAAAGCCAATAGCCGAACCCACTCCGGCACCCGGCGGTACGATTACGCGATCCATTCCCAGTTTTTCAGCGAGTCGGGCCGCGTGAAGGGGTGCGGCTCCGCCAAACGCAATCATCGTGTACTCGCCGGATTCTTTGCCCCGCTCGACGGCATGAACGCGAGCCGCATTCGCCATATTTTCTTCCACCATCTCAATCACACCTGCTGCCGGCCAGTACTCATCAAGAGCCAGCGGCTCACCAATAGCCACTGCCAATGCGGTGCGAGCAGCCTGTTCATCGAGCTGCAGCCCGCCACCTGCAAAGCGGCGGCTGTCGAGTCGGCCCAAAACCAGATCTGCGTCTGTCACCGTGGGTTCTTCGCCACCCATCCCGTAAGACACGGGTCCAGGCTTCGACCCGGCGCTGTTAGGACCCACACCGATGCGCCCCAGCGTATCAACTCGAGCGATGGACCCACCGCCCGCACCGATCTCGACCATATCGATAACGGGAATTCGGACCGGCAACCCACTGCCTTTCATATCGCGGTACTCACGGGCCACTTCAAACGTTGCACTGCGGTCAGGTTGGCCGTTCTGAATCAGACTGATCTTTGCAGTGGTGCCCCCCATATCGAACGACAGTACATTGTCGAGTTTTCGGGCTGAAGCAAGTCGTGCAGACATGAGTGCCCCACCGGCGGGCCCGGATTCAATAAGGCGCACTGGATAACGAACCGCCTGATCCAGCGTTGTCAGTCCGCCGCCCGACATCATCAGGTAGAGCGGACTGTGCAGTCCCTCGTGAATCAGAAGATTACTCAATCGATCAAGATAACCGGCCATCAGTGGCTGTACATAGGCATTTGCACAAGTCGTAGAGAAGCGTTCGTATTCGCGCATCTCTGGGCAAACGTCGCTTGAAAGACAAATGCGCACCCCGGGCAGTTCAGCCTGGAGTATTTCTGCCGCCATCTGCTCGTGCCGTCCATACGCATACGCATGAATGAAGCCGACAGCAATCGCTTCCACGCCGGCGCTCTCTAATGACTTGGCGACCTCGCGAACCGCGCCCTGATCAAGCGGCACTTGTACACGTCCATCTGCGGTCATCCGCTCAGGTACCGTATATCGTAAAGAGCGAGGCACCAGCGGCGCTGCCCGCGCAGCATTCAAATCGTAGTGAGCGAATCGCTTTTCATAACCCATCTCGAGAATGTCCCGAAATCCATCGCTGGTTAGAAATGCGGTAATGGCCCCTTTGCGCTCAATGAGAGCATTGGTCGCCAACGTGGTGCCATGAATCATTAGACTCACATCCGAAAGCAACCGTCCGGTCTTATTGAGCACCTGGTGAACCGCGGTCAGTACCCCTTGTTCAGGTGCTTGGGCTGTCGTCAATACTTTGGCGGTGGTCTGACCTTCCGCCGACCAAAGCACAACGTCCGTGAATGTACCGCCGATGTCTACGGCCAAGCGGCAGGCCCCCTCACCCATCACCCAATCTCCTGTGCACCGCACATTGGTGAAAATTACTTACAATATTGCAGATTATATTGCATAATTGCAAGAATAGGGATAAAACTAACCGCAACTGGACAACTAGACCATGGCCATTGACCGCACTCACTGCCAGCAGCTGGACGCCCAAGATCCGCTGTCAGGGTTTAAAGCAAGATTTCAGCCACCGCAAAAGCACACAATTTTTCTGGATGCGAATTCGATGGGTGCCATGCCGGCAGCGGTGCCGGATCGGTTGGCATCCTTCTGCACCGACGAATGGGTGGAGCTGCGTCGCCAGGGGTGGAACCACACCGAGTGGCTGGACAGACCGCGCCAGATCGGTGATGCCATCGCCCACTTGATGGGTGCCGGTCAGGGCAACGTCGTTGTCTGTGATAACACCACGGTAAACCTCTACAAAATTCTGACCTATGCCTGGCAATCTCGCAAATCAGGCAGCACGATATTGACCGAAGACGGCAATTTCCCTACCGATCTGTACGTGGCCCAAGGACTTAATCGCAATCATCCCGATCCACCCGAAGTTAAGGTGTGCGCATCAAGAGACGAACTGATCGATTCTTTCAATACTGATACCGCAATCGTCTATTTAAGTCATGCAGATTACCGTTCCGGCGAGTGCTGGAACATGGCGGACATCAATGACCGTGCCCATGCGATTGATGCGCTGACCGTCTGGGACCTATCGCATTCAACCGGAGCCATCCCAGTCGATCTGACTGGCGATGATGCAGACTTTGCTGTGGGGTGCGGCTACAAGTACTTAAGCGCTGGGCCAGGTGGATCGGCCTATTTGTGGGTCAACCCCCGCCATGCAGAGAACGGGTGGCCGACGATCTGTGGCTGGATGGGACATCAAGATGTTTTTGCATTTGCGACCGAGTATGAGCCCTTATCCGGGGCGGGCCGTCACGCCACCGGCACACCGGCGGTCATAGCCAATGAAATCTTCTCTTGTGCGGCCCAGATCTGGCAGGAAGTTGATGAAAAACACCTCTGGGCAAAACACAAAGCTCTGGGCGACTTAACCATGGAACTGCTCGAACAGGAATGTGGTTCACTCGGCGTGACCATCAACACCCCCCGCGAATACAGACAGCGTGGCGGTCACATTGGATTCAGTCATCCTGGAGCAGGTCCGGTTTCTGAAGCCCTGCTGGCTGCAGGCGTGGTTGGATCATTCAGGCGACCCAACTCACTGCGTTTTGGACTGGGTCCTTTGTATTTGAGTTATGAGGATATCTGGGAAGCGGTGTCAAGGCTCAGAAAGATTCTTGAATCCGGCGACTGGCAGGATGCCAAATACCAGACTGTTTCAGTATAGGCCGGACGGATGACTGCATTGGGCAATCACATTCCTCACCGACCACTGGGCCAACGTATCGCCGAATTGCGAAAACTACAGGGACTGACTCTGTCCAGGCTGGCTGAAGTTTGTGAACTTTCGGAGGCAACGCTGTCGCGGATTGAAAATGGACGTTCCGCCGTGAGCGCACAACACCTCTTTACCCTTTCGCAATACCTCAAGGTTGATATCGCTGATTTTTTTCGAGACGACGCTGCACCACTGACGCCCGGTATACGGTCCCTGACGTTGAATGGTAACGGTACCCATCAAAAACTGGCTCGCTACGATGCTGAAGTACTGTGCGCTGACCTGTCCCGGAAAGAAATGCACCCGGTGATCAACACAATATGGGCCCGAACACTGGATCAGGCCGGTGGTCTGTCCTCTCACCACGGTGAAGAATTTCTATACGTTCTTGAGGGTGAAGTAATCATTCACAGCGAACTGTACGCGCCAACTGAGTTGAAGCATGGTGACAGTCTTTACTTTGATGGCACCCAGGGGCATGCCTATGTCTGCGGCAGTGACGATCCGGCACGGATTCTAGTTCTGGTAGCGCGTAACCAGCAGGTCGACCGCCCATGAACACGGATACTGCATCTGTTGCCATTGAACGTAATGCCGAGGCCGTGTTCAAGTTCATGTCTGATCCAAACAAAATGGATCTGTGGTCATTCGGCACCTGGCGGATTAGCGTGGATGGCGATGGGCTTATACATGGACGTTCCATATTTGACGGAGCTACCGCTTGTGTCCGCATTGAATCCAATGCACAGAATCGGCTAATCGATTACTGGGTTGGGGCCAATTCAGAGAACCTCGCTCCACGCATTTTCGTTCGTATCACACCCGGTGAAGTGACTGGATCATCCACACTGAACTGTATTTTGTCGATGGTTTCATTCAGAACCGAAGCGATGAGTGATGACCGCTGGCACAGGTTGGTGACCGCGCATGCATTTGAGGTTCAATTAATCAAATCGTTGCTGGAAAATGATTTTGATCATCGCGAGATGACATCCAGCGGTACGACGCAAACATCCTGAACAAACGATGTAGAACCAGCCCGAAGAGGTGCCCGTCTGTACTGGGCTAACTGCTTTTGCGTCACGCATCTGCTTTGTGCATAGTTAACCGCCGCGCTTCGAATGTACTCAGCGCGATTACCTGAACCAGTGAGGACCGCAATGCCCCGTATTCCTGAACTGTCCACCGAACAGATGGACCCAATCCAGAAAGGGATCTACGATGACATCATGGCCGGACCCCGAAGTAGCCTTCGAGGCCCATTCCATGCCTGGCTTCACAGCCCCGGACTTGCAGACCCGGCCCAGAAACTCGGTGCATTTTGTCGGTTTTCCAGCTCGCTACCCAAACGCCTGTCGGAACTGGCCATTATTGTGATCGCAAGGTTTTGGTGTGCACAATTTGAGTGGTATGCGCACGCGCCGATGGCCATGGAAGCCGGGATATCCCCTGATACAGTAGAAGCAATTCGAATTAAACAAAAACCGGCACTCTCGCTAGAAGACGAAATCCTAATCTACGATTTCGTCACCGAATTGCTCGAACAACGCACGGTCAGTCAGGTGACATACGACCGGGCACAGGTGATGCTTGGTGATCGCGGCGTCGTAGATCTCGTTGGCATTGTCGGTTACTACTGCCTGGTGTCAGTAACACTGAATGTGTTTGATATGCCTTTGCCCGATGGAGAACAAAACCCGTTATCACCCTGATAACCAGAATCAGGAGACCACAAACTAATGCGACTGAATAACAAGATTGCGATGGTGGTGGGTGCTGGCCAGACCCCGGGCCCGACTGTCGGCAATGGACGAGCGACCGCGCTACTATTCGCACGCGAGGGGGCCCAGGTACTCGCCGTAGATCGCGACATTGATTCTGCACAGGAAACTGTAGAACTTATACAGCGTGAAGGTGGGCAGGGAGAGGCTGTTGCCGCTGATGTCGTAGACGAGGCCAGCCTTGAAGCAGCAGTCAACCACTGTAAAGAACATCTCGGACGACTCGATATTCTCCACAACAACGTCGGTATCAGTGTGACCGGCGGCGACGCGCCGGTCACCGAGATCTCGACCGAAGCTTTCGACCGTATTATCGCGGTCAATTTGCGCGGCGTTGTCCTTGCCTGCAAACACGCCCTGCCCGTCATGCGCGCCCAAGGCAGTGGTGTAATCATTACAATCTCTTCTATTGCCGCAATCGAGAACTACCCCTGGGTCACCTACAAGGCGAGTAAAGCTGCCCTGGTAACCTTGACGCAACAACTGGCGATCCAAAATGCAGAGTATGGGATTCGAGCCAACGTTATCCTTCCAGGACTGATGGACACGCCGATGGCTGTCGACAACCGAGCACAAGCGTGGGGGCAAACCCGTGAAGAAGTGGTGGCCGCACGAAACGCGCGGGTACCACTGGGCAACAAAATGGGCGACGCCTGGGATGTAGCCCATGCTGCGTTATTTCTGGCCAGTGATGAAGCGCGCTTCATCACTGGAGTGTCGCTGCCCGTTGACGGTGGCATGAGCTGCAGAATCGGTTGAACATATCCGTGACAAGACAGAACCATGTCTGAGAATAAACTTGCTATCGACAGCCGCGTATCGCTTGGCGACGGTAACAGCATGCCTCTACTGGGGTTGGGCACGTGGGCGGCGCAACCCGGTGGAGAAACCCGAGATGCCGTCGCGTTCGCCCTGGAAACTGGCTACAGGCATATTGATACCGCCAAGATGTACAACAATGAGCAGGATGTGGGCGAGGCTGTGCGCCAAAGCAGCATACCCAGAGCCGACATCTTCGTCACCACCAAATTATGGGATTCCGACCAGGGTTATCAGCCAGCGCACGACGCATTCAACCGCAGCATGGATCAACTCGGGCTTGAGTACGTCGACCTGTACCTCATTCACTGGCCAGTCGAAAATCTGCGCAACGATTCCTGGCATGCCCTTGAAGAAATCAAGGAATCCGGACGAGCCCGCTCAATTGGTGTCAGTAATTTTTCGCATAAACATCTACAGGAACTGTTTTCACATTCAGATACACGACCCGTGGTCAATCAGATCGAACTCAGTCCCTTCCTACAGCAACCAGCGATCGCCTCATTCTGTCGATCGGAGAACATACAGCTTACGGGTTACTGTCCTCTGGCTAAAGGACGGCGTTTAGATGATACCGTTCTCACTGATATTGCTGAACAGCACGGTAAGTCACCCGCACAAGTGATGATCCGGTGGGCCCTACAGAAAAAGCAGGCTGTAATCCCTAAATCAAGTAATCCCGCACGAATCGTACAAAACGCGGATATTTTCGATTTCCAGATCGGCGCGGATGAGATGGTTCGACTGGACGGTTTGGACGATGATTCTCGATTCTGTCCAGATCCGCTGTCCATGCCTTGAAAAATAGTCGAATCACCTTTTCGCAAGCCCTTCACGAACCACAGGAAACAGGTCACAGTCCAGCCGCTGGCCGGCTTTTATATCTGGGTCGTGCAACATCCGCTGCAGATTAGGACGCGGGTTATATCTGACGTCCTCGCCTGCCCAACGAGTAATGTAGGCACGGCGACGGACACGGCTGCTGCTGTTACCTGGTGCACCGTGAACTGTCAGGCCGTGGTGAATCGTGCAGTCACCCGGTACCATTTCGAAACAAGCGAAATCATAAGCGTCGCGTTGGCTGTCGATGTCCGGTACCGGTTCCAGTGCTTCATGATAGGTTTCCCCTGGACTGAAGCTGACAGCGGCAAAGCGCTTACCCCATCGGTGTGATCCCTTGACGTATTCGACTGCACCGGTGTCATAGGATACGGGATCCAACGCTACCCACACCGTGGCGATCATGTCGCCGGCAACTGGCCAGTACGGGGCATCGTGGTGCCAGGCTGTGCGGGTGCTGGTCCCGGGCTCTTTGGCGAGAATCTGATCAAATATAAGATTTGTCCGGCTCGAACCCATACAGGCACAAACGACATCGGACGCGGGTGAGTCAAATATAAACGACCTGAATCCCGCGATATGATGACAGACAAAAGTGTCTCCGAAAAAATTTCCAGTACCACCAGGTTCATTAATATCACGAACCATCCTCGATGGCTGGACGATGTTCTGATCCACAAGTTGCTGTAGCTCTGTAACCCAATCGGGGTCTATAAGCTCTCTTACCAGGACCACACCATCACGTCGATAGGTTTGGATTTCTTCTGCAGTGAGAGCACGTTTAACAGCCTTATGCATCACGTTACGCCCCGCATGGTCACCAGTTGTCGATCGTCCGCTTGCGCCCAGTGCGGGGAGCAAGCGGCGGCAGACTCACCAGAAACCGAATAACTGTCTCACGGGTATCTGCCGGATCAATCACATCATCCAACTCGTATCGCCCAGCAAGACCGAGCGCTGTATTGTGTGCCCGTAGCTCATCAGCCAGTTCCCGTTCGCGAACCTGCCGGGCTTTCTTGTCCGTGATGGCTTCGAGTTCTTTCTTATGGGTGATCTTAACTGCTCCTTCAAACCCCATCGCCCCGAACTCCGCCGTAGGCCATCCAACCAGTAGCGCCGGTCTCAGCGGCAGCGCTCCCATCATGTACTGGCCTAGGCCATAAGCCTTGCGCAGAATGACTGTCATGAAAGGCGTCGTTGCGTTGATTGCGGCGTTGAGAATTCTTGAGCTGTGCCGAACAAGCGCCGTTGCTTCTACCTCGGGACCGACCATAAGTCCGGGTGTATCACACAGGTAAAGCATCGGAATGTCGTGTGCATCACAAAGCTGAATAAATCGTGCCAGTTTGTCCGAGGCCGGGCTATCGATCGCGCCTGCCAGATACATCGGCTGATTCGCCAGCACGCCCACCGGGGTGCCTTGGACTTTAGCCAGCGCTGTCACCACCGAACGCGCGAACTTCGGTCGCAGTTCAAGCACCGAGTCCTGATCGGCGATACCCTCGATCACCCTGCGTACATCATAGGCACGTCGTGGATTTTCCGGTACCACGGTGCGCAGCGCTGAGGTGTCGGGATCTGAACCTGGCTGACCGTCTGCACCTCGAAAATATTCCAGGTAACGCCGAACACAATCGATCGCTTCATGTTCATCAGCAACCAGTACGTCGATAGCCCCGCAAGCCTCGTGCATCTGCGCTGGACCGAGTTCTTCCGGCGTGAGAGTGAGTCCCAGTGCCGCCTCGACCAGGGGTGGTCCACCCATTCCCAATGCAGCCTTGGGCGTGGCAATCAAAGTATCACACAGTCCGGCGAGGTTGGCGTTACCAGCGAAACACCGCCCCGAAACCACACCAACTGTTGGCACAAGGCCGGACAACCGGGCCATCATTGCGAAGGTCTCTTCGTAATCTCGTGAGTTGATATTGTTTTCGTAAGGACGCCAGCCACCGCCATCGGCCCACAGTATCAGCGGTAGGCGCAGTGATTCTACGACTTGCAGAAAGCGGTCCGCTTTCGCGTGATTGATGATGGACTGCGTACCGGCATGCACGGTGTAGTCGTAACCCATAAACCCAACCCTGAAACCAGACACCGTTCCCGTGCCGATGACAAGACCATCGGCCGGTCCTTGCAAATTCTTGAATGCCGGTTCTGCCAGCTGACCATATTCCTGAAAACTGCCCGGGTCGATGAGTTGACTAATGTTCTGTCGAATCATCTGGTGGCCGGTCACCGCCCGTTTAGCGATCGCCTCGGGTCGATTCTCGTCCAGTGTTTGTGCTTTTGCCGCAAGCACCTCGGCAAGATCCGCCCGAGGAGCGGTTTTATCCTGGATACCCTTTTTTGAACTCATCGTGTTTCTTCCTTTCTATTCAGCGACAAACATAGATCCGATTCAATCAATCCGGCTCAACCATGACTAGCACCTGACCTTCAATCACTGAGTCGCCCTCATTGCAACGCACGTCGATCACCGTGCCATCTGATTCGGCAACAATCGGTATCTCCATTTTCATGGACTCGAGTATGATCAAATCGGCACCTAATTTAACCTGCTCACCGACGGCGACTTCGATCTGATAGACGGTACCTGTGACCACCGATCTAATTTCCCTGGGCATGTTGTACTCCGCTTTAGCTTGAATTGTTATGCGCTGGAAACCCGCCTGCCGGCATCCAGCCTTGGACGAATCGTAACCCCGGTATTGTATCGTTGCTCCGGCCAGCAGTACCGATCATCCGTCTGTACAATAGCAATCGGTCTAGTAGGCAGACCGATCAAACAAATTCATAGCTCCACCCGTACCAATACAACAGACCAGACCAAGAACATGACCGACACCATATTATTAACCCGTGAGCAATCTACGGCCATCGTCACACTAAACCGACCAGAAAAACTGAATGCCTGGGACAGTTCTATGCGCGAGAGCCTCCGCCAAACACTGATCCAACTCAACCAGGACGAGCAGATTCGGGTGATCATTATCACCGGTTCTGGCGAAAGGGCGTTCTGTGCCGGTCAGGACCTGGAAGAAACCATGCAGTTTAAAACCGGTGAGGAAGGCCGAGATTGGTTTATGAGCTGGCGAGATTTCTATGATGCCCTACGCTGCCTCGACAAGGCCTGCATTGCTGCCCTGAACGGGGTTGCTGCAGGCTCGGCGTTCCAGTTCGCCATGCTCACAGATGTCCGGGTCGGTCATTCGGGCTCACGAATGGGGCAACCAGAGATTAACTCCGGCATTCCAAGCGTGCTCGGACCACTGCTGATGCTTCCCCGCCTGGGTCTGTCACGAACGGTTGAATTGACATTGACTGGGCGCATGATGGACGGCGACGAGTGTCATCGCATTGGCCTGATTCATCACCTTGTCGATTCTGACCAGGTTATGGAGAAATCATTTGAGGTTGCTGCTGAACTGGCTGGTAAACCCCCTATAGCCATGCGCCTTAACCGTCAGCGATTCAGAGAAATGACCCAGGCCGACTTTGATGACGCCTTCGCAAAAGGTGCAGCAATAGAAGCCGAAGGTTTTGCCTCGGGTGAACCCCAGCGTGCTATGCAGGCATTCTTCGAGGCTCGGTCAACGGTTGATTGATCTGGACTACGCCTTGCAAATTATGATCTAACTGCACAGTCTTCAGTGCTGTTTGAGAGCAATTCCTTCTGGATCCGTTCAGTGCCCGTCATTGGAAAACTGTCAACAAACGATAAATATCGCGGCACCTGAAATTCTGGCAACCGGCGAATACACCAGTCGAAAATATCATCGGCGGATGGTGGCACCCCCAACACCGCGACGAACTGCACAAACAGTTTTATCTCTTCGTCTCCAAAATCATCAGGCACCGCAATCGCTGCTGCCTGCTCGACAAATTCCAACTGTTCCACAACCCGCTCGATCTCCCAGGCAGAAATATTCTCCCCTCGACGCCGGATATTGTCTTTAACACGCCCCGAATAAAACAAGTAGCCCTTGTCATCCAGAAAGCCCAGGTCGCCGGTATACAGCCAGCCGTCACGAATGGCTGCCCGAGTGGCTGCCTCATTTCGGAAATAACCGGGTGTGATCAGACCGGGCTCACGGCCCTTTACAATTATCTCGCCCGTCTGTCCCTGCGCCAGCTCGGCGCCGGTTTCATCAACCACACGCACATCAAAATAGGGCACCGGTCTGCCGACAGAGCCTTTGTGCCCATCAAGATTAAAGCTGGTTAGGCTCGAGGCTTCTGTCATGCCATAGTTTTCTCGAACTTCAATTGCAAAGCGGGCTTCAAAATCCTGGGCGACGTGCGCCGGTGCTCCCCCACCCCACGCGACCCGGCACCGATGTTGCCTATCGAAAAGCGTGGGCGGTTGTCTCAACAACATCTGCAAGATTCCACCCAAAAAATGGATCTGTGTCGCACGAACCGATGAGACCTGCTCCCAGAAACGACTCGCACTGAAACGCCCGACCAGAGCCAGTTCGATTCCGACATCGAGAGCCAGTGGCAACAACTGAATCGCACCAATATGATACAGCGGCTCCCAAACCAGAAATATGTCACCCATTTTGGCTGCGGAACTTTGGGCGCTGGCATATGAAGATGCTCTGAGCATCTTATCCGTCACCATCACACCTTTGGGTGGGCCCGTGGTACCGGAGGTGTACATGATGAACAACACGTCTGTCGCACAGATATCCTCTGGATTAAATACTGGACAGTCAGACGTATTGTCTGGACCCTCACATCCCCAATCAAACCCGGTTGACAGCCGCCGGGTCCGAACCGGTATCCCATCGGCACCCGAGATATCGGCAAACAAACCCGAAAAACTCTCCTCAACCACGATCATCCCGGGTTCGGCATGTTCGATCACATAGTCCAGGCTCGCGTGTCGAAGGCGGGTATTCACCGGCACATGTACTGCGCCGACCCAAATCAGCGCAAAAAACAACACCAGGTTATCCAGATGATTGTCGAGCATCACTGCAACCCGATCTCCGCGCG
>Ga0208522_1001331_pt1 | contig 16014 bp, 13 predicted proteins | sample ETNtaG_25_FD_185763 | JGI IMG/M metagenome (GOLD analysis project Ga0208522, IMG submission 185763) | Marine microbial and viral communities from oxygen minimum zone, Eastern Pacific Ocean - ETNP201302SV86 (SPAdes) (version 2) | ecosystem: Environmental > Aquatic > Marine > Oceanic ... | reverse complement strand
CAACCAGGATGCGTTCTTGAAGGATGAAGGGCTGTGCCTGGTTGCTACGGTGGCTTTCGGCATGGGGATCGACAAGCCCGATGTGCGCTATGTGGCGCATATGGACCTGCCGGCTTCGATCGAGGCCTATTATCAGGAAACCGGCCGCGCCGGGCGCGACGGTCAACCGGCCGATGCCTGGATGAGCTATGGCATGGCCGATGTGGTGCAGCGCCGCCGCATGATCGACGAGGGCAATGCGCCCGATGAGGTGAAGCGCGTCGAGCATGGCAAGCTCAATGCTTTGCTTGGGGTGTGCGAAACCGCGTCCTGCCGGCGGCAGGCCATTCTCGCGCATTTTGGTGAAACCTATCCGCAGCCTTGCGGCAATTGCGATACCTGCCGTTCGCCGGTGGAAAGCTGGGACGGCACGGACGCGGCGATCAAGGCGATGGCTGCCATCTACCGCACCGGCATGCGCTTTGGCGCGGCTCATATCATCGATGTGCTGATGGGCAAGGAGACCGAGAAGGTTACCCGCTTTGGCCATCAGCACCAGAAGGTGTTCGGGCAGGGCAAGGAACTGGACGCGCGGGCCTGGCAATCGGTGGTACGGCAATTGACGGCCATGGGGCTGATCGTGGTTGACCACGCCAATCACGGCGCGCTGACGCTGAGCGAAGCAGCCCATGCGGTGTTCAAGCGCGAACGCAATGTGATCCTGCGCAAGGACCGGCCCAAGAAGTCGGTCGAGGTGCGCCGCTCGCTGGCACGGTCGGTGGATGTGCCCGAACATGCCAAGCCGCTCTTCGAGGCGCTGCGCGAGGAACGGTTGCGGCTGGCCAAGGCGCAGGGCGTGCCGCCTTATGTAATCTTCCATGATGCGACGCTGAAAGCCATGGCGCTGGCACAGCCCAAACACCCGCATGACCTCTTGAACCTGCCCGGTGTGGGTCAGGGCAAGCTGGACAGGTATGGGGAGGAGTTTCTGGCGGTCGTTAGGGGCTTTGGGGGATAGTATGAATTGGGCCACGCGCTTGCCACTCGGGCGCAGCCCTCATGGCCTTCTCCCCTCAGATCGCTCCACCGGAGCAATCTGCCCTTTGGATCGGCTCGAAGCCCCTCATCCGGCGCTGCGCGCCACCTTCTCCCCGAGAGGGAGAAGAACAAGAGTGTACACGATGCTGTTTCCTCTCCCTCTCGGGGAGAGGTGGCCGAAGCGAAGCGTAGGTCGGTGAGGGGGATGAGTTGAGCGATACCTTCACTGTGAAACGCCCCCGCCTGCCGGTCATCGACATCGCCCGCGGCGTCGCGATCATCGCGATGGTGATTTACCACTTCTTCTGGGACCTCTCCTTCTATCGCTTCATCCCCGTCGATGTCGGCTTCGACCCCGGCTGGGTGGCATTTGCGCGCACGATCCTTTTTGCCTTCATGTTTCTGGTCGGTGTCGGCCTGGTGCTGGGGCATGGAGATGGCGTGCGCTGGCGCAGCTTCTGGCGGCGCTGGCTATTTGTCGTGGTCGGCGCGGGGCTGATCTCGCTTGGCACCTGGTTCGCCTTTCCCGACAGCTTTGTTTATTTCGGGGTGCTGCACGCCATTGCGCTGACCAGTGTTCTGGCCCTGCCCTTTCTGTTCACCCCGCTTTGGCTGACCGGCGCGATTGCAGCCCTGATCATAGGGCTGCATTTTGGCTTCACCGATCCGCTTTACAATCAAAAGGTCTTTTCCTGGATCGGGTTCTGGGTGGTGCCGCCGCCGACCAATGATCTGGTGCCGCTGTTTCCCTGGTTCGGGGTGGTGCTTCTGGGCGTACTGGCGATGCGGCTGGTGCGCGGAACTTCTAGCGAAGCGCAGCTGGCCGCGATCCAGCCGCAAAACGTGGTGGCGCGCGTTCTGGGCTGGATGGGGCGATGGAGTCTGGTGATTTATCTCGTGCATCAGCCACTGCTACTGGCGGTGATCATGCCGCTCTCCTTTGTCATGGGGACGCAAGAGGCCAGTCGGGACAAGGAGTTTCTCAATTCCTGCCAGGTGAGCTGCGAGGAAAGCGGCACCACGGCGGCGCTCTGCGCCATCTATTGCCAATGCGGGCTCGAAGGCGTGAAGCGGGATGATCTCTGGGAGCCGGTGTTCAGCGGACTGGTTTCAGCCGAGGATCAGGCCAAGCTCGATGCCAATAACCGGCAGTGCTCGGCGCTGATCTATCCGGAGCTGGAGGCCGAGTAGCCGGCTTAGGGCAGGTCTTAGCCGTGAGCACCCCTCCCCAACCCTCCCCGTCAAGGGGAGGGTGTTGCACCGAGTGCCTTGAGAGGCTGGAGGTAGGCTTAGGTGCTCGATTCTCTGGCGTTGCTCCCGGTGACCATTTCATCGGGGATGTCGTCGAAGCTGGCGTAGTTCATGTTGTAGAGCTTGGAGTACAAGCCGCCCAGTTGCATGAGCTGGTCGTGATTGCCCTCTTCGATCTTCTCGCCATTTTGCAGCACGATGATACGGTCGGCCCCGCGAATAGTGGCCAGGCGGTGGGCGATGACCATGCCGGTGCGGCCCTTGAGCAGGATTTCCAGCGCCTTCTGGATCTGCCGCTCGGTGTAGCTATCGATATTGGCGGTGGCTTCATCGAGCACGAGGATCTTGGCATCGGCCACCAGGGCGCGGGCAAAGCTCAGGAGCTGGCGCTGGCCGAGCGAGAGGTTGGAGCCGCGCTGCTCGAGCATGGTGTCATAGCCATTGGCGAACCGATCGATGAACTCATGGGCCCCCACGGCTTTGGCGGCGGCGATGACGTCCTCGCGCGTGGCTGAGACCTTGTTGTAGCGAATGTTCTCAAAGATGGTGCCGGTGAACAGGAATGGTTCCTGGAGCACCATGGCCACCTGTTCACCCAGGCTCTCCTGGGTAACATCGCGCACATCGTAACCCCCGACGATGACCGCGCCGTCCTGGACTTCATAGAAGCGGTGGACCAACGCCATTGCCGATGTCTTGCCCGAACCGGTGGGGCCGATGACCGCAACCGTTTCGCCGGGATTGACCTTGAAGGACACCTTCTTGAGCACCGGGCGCTTCGGATCGTAGCCGAACACCACGTTCCTGAACTCGACCGAACCATCCATCTCGCCGGTCAGCACCTTGGCGTCCGGCTTGTCCTCGATCACCGTGGGCAGGTCGAGCACTTCGGTGATGCGGCGACCCGAGGTCATGGCGCGCTGCATGATGGAATATTGCATGGTGAGTGAGCGGATCGGGTCGAAGAAGCGCTGCACATAAAACAGGAACGCCACGACGACGCCCACCTGCAGCGCGCCATTGAGCACCATGGCGCCGCCGACCACGACAACCGTCGCCATGGAAATGCCGGTGAGCGTGTCGACGATGGGCACCATGACCTGGGCGAATTTGGAGCCGGTGAGCTGGGTGCGCAGGTTCTGGTAGGCCTTGTCGTCATAGAGATCGAAATTGACCTTCTGGCGATCCAGGTTCTGTACCGTGCGCACGCCATTGATACCTTCGGCCATGGCGCCGGCGGTCAATGAATTGGTTTCATGCGCGGCCCAGAAGGCGCGTTTTGCGGGCGGCAGCCAGAAGATGCGGATGATGAACAGCACTGGCATGGTGATCAGGGTCACCAGCCCGAGCCAGGGATCGAGGCTTAGCAGGACAATGATGATGCCGAAGAGCAGGACGATGTCGCCTACCGAAATGACGGAGGTCTCAAGGAACTCTTGCATCGCACTGACATCGCCCTGCAGACGGCTCATCAGGCGGCCGACTTCGGTCTTGTCCATGTAGCTCAGCGAAACGCGCTGAAGCTGGGCAAACATGGCCCGGCGCATGTCGAACAGCACGTTTTCGGCGACCTGCCCGACTTGGGTCTCCTGCACCCAGGAGGCGCCGAAATTGAACAGTACCGCGATGGCAAAGGCGCCCACAGCCCAAAGCAGATTGTTCGCATCGGCGCCCGCGACCAGCGCGGTATCGATGGCATTGCCGATGATGAGCGGAATGGCCAACTGGGTGCCGGTAAAGATCAGCACCGCCGCGACGGCGAGATAGATCTTGAGGCGGTAGGGCTTCACATAGGCCCAGATGCGCCGGACCGTCTTGGGGTCATAGGCCTTGCCGAAAACCTCTTCCTCGATGCGGTGGCTGCCCACCGAGGCGCGGGGCGGACGCTGGCCGGGGAAGGCTGCGACTTCGCTTTCATCATCAACGACGCTCATTGGGCTGCCTCCAGATCGTCAGTTGGTCGCGTTTGCAGGTCATAAAGCGCGCGATAGCGGCCGCCTTGCGCGAGCAGCTCTTCATGGGTGCCGCGCTCGACGATCCTGCCGTCTTCGAGGAACAGGATCAGGTCGGCATGCATCAGCGAGGACAGACGATGGGCGATGATCATGGTGATCCGGTCGCTGGCGAAGCGGCGAATGGCACTTCGGATGCGATGCTCGGTGCCGGCGTCGATGGCGGCGGTCGAATCGTCGAACACCATGACGGCGGGCTTGAGCACGAGGGACCGCGCAATGGAGAGACGCTGGCGCTGACCACCGGAGAGCGAAACACCGCGCTCGCCCACCACGGTATCGTAATCGGCCGGCAGGCCCATGATGTAATTGTGCAATTGAGCGCTTTCCGCGGCGCGCTCGATCTTGCGTTCCTTGGCCCAGGGATCGCCATAGGCGATGTTGTTTTCGATGGTGGTGGTGAACAGGAACGTATCCTGCTGCACCACAGCGACGGAGCGTCTGAGGCTTTGCAGGGTGACGTCACGCACATCCTGGTCGTCGATGGTGATGCGGCCAGAGGTGATGTCGTAAAAGCGCGGAATGAGGTGGGCGAGCGTGGATTTGCCGCTGCCCGGGGCGCCGACGATACCAACAGTCTGGCCGGCCTTTGCCTCGAAGCTCACGCCATTGAGGGTCGGCACTGTGGAGCCGGGATAGGTGAAATGAACATCCTCGAAGCGCAGCACGCCATTGCTGACCTTGAGCGGGGTGGCTTCGGGCTTGTCCTCGATTTCCACGGGCGCATCCAGGAAAGCGTAGAAGCGCTCGCCGCAGGTGGAGGCGCGGGCATAGGAATTGACCATCAGGCCAAGCTGGCGCACCGGCATCTGCAAGATGGTCATGAAGGTGAGAAAGCTGGCCAGCGTGCCCACGCTCATCTCCTCGGCAATGACCTTGTTGCCGCCCACCCAGAGCACCAGGCCCATGGCGGCGAAGAAGGAGAAGGTCATCATCGAGGTGTTCTTGACGCGCACCTGGACACGGCGATGTGCCAGTTCGAGCGCGTCCTTTGAGGCCGTATCGAACTTGCTGAGCTCGTGCTTCTGGCCTGAGAAAGCGCGGACGACGCGAATGCCGCCGAGATTTTCTTCCATGACGCGGGTCAGGATCGAGAGCTTTTGCTGCAGGATCAGCCAGGTAGCGCGCAGCGTCAATTGCGCCACTGAGGAGCGCCAAGCCACAAAGGGCACAAAGCTCAGGGCCAGAAGGCCCAACACGATATCGGTCGAGATCAGCATCCAGGCGCCAACACCAATCAGCACCACCAGCAGGATGGTGCGGACGAGGCCCGTGGAGAAGAACATGCGCAGCCCGTCCAGATCGAGCAGGCCGATGGTGATCAGATCGCCCGAGTGCATCCGGTCGTGATAGGAATAGGAAAGGCGCTGAACCTTGTCGTAAAAGGCCAGTCGCAGTTCGTAGCCAACATGGTGGCCGACGCTTTCAGCAAAGTAGTTCTGCACCAGTGTGAACAGACCCCGCGCCACGGAGGCAGCCAGCAGGGTCAGCGCCGTCCAGACCAAGGCTTCCTCTGTGCCAACACCGGCGACAGTGAGGACGTTGTTCGCCTGGTCGATGGCCTGGCCCAGGAGCCGCGGAATGGTCAGCTGCAACATGGCCGCAATAATGGTGGCGCCGACCGCCAGGCTCGCCTGAAACGGGTGGCGGAGGGAAAACAGGGTAATGCGCTTCAATGGCGCCATGCCCTTGCCGGCATGGGCTGCTGCAACATGGTCCCGAGCATCGCCGCGCGAACGCTCGCGGCCAGCCTTGAGGGTAATCAAGGAAGTATCCAGACGTCAGTTAGGTGGGGCCCAAAAGGGAAAGGCGGGAGGTCCGTCGACCGGCAATCGGGCAAATCAAAAAACTCGCCTGCCTATAAAAAGCGCATTGCGCCTTCCATTCAAGATGCAATTTGCGCAAAAAACGCAAGTAGATGCCCGCTTTGATGACAATGGCATGACCCCATGCCCATTGCGGGGCTGGCAAGAGTGGCGCTGCAGGGTGCATGAGCGGGGCAAAGGACAAGCGCCATGACACCCATGATCTCGGCCATAGTGGTCGGCGTCGTTTTCATCACCTCGACGATCTCCGGCGTCTTCGGCATGGCCGGCGGCATGCTACTGCTGGCCGGGTTGCTGACCGTGCTGCCGGTCGCGACGGCGATTGCACTGCAGGGGGCGATCCAGATCGTGGCGAATGGATCGCGCGCCTGGTTCTCCCGCGAGTTCATCGACTGGCGCATCATTGCCACGATGGTCGCCGGAATCTGTCTCGCAACGCTGCTGTTGTTCCTGTTGCGCTACCAGCCAGACCTGGCCACCGTCTGCATCGCGGTCGGCCTGATGCCCATATTGGTCTGGCTGCCCAAAAGCTGGCTGCAACTGGATGCCAGCCGGCCGGTGCATGGCTTCTTCTGCGGGTTCATAAGTGGCGGACTGAATTTGGCGGTCGGAGTGGCCGGCCCCAGCATCGACATCTTCTTCATCCGCACCCAAATGGACCGGCGCAAGATCATTGCCACCAAGGCTTGCATGCAGGTGATTTCGCATGGGGCGAAGGTGGTCTTTTATGGCGCCACCACCGCAGCCATGGCGATGGGCGACTGGATGCTGGTGGCCATTGCGGCGCCCTTTGCCATCGCGGGCACCCATCTGGGCTATCATATCCTGCAGAAGCTTTCCGATGCCGGGTTCCGGCGCTGGACCCGCTGGATCGTGACTATGCTGGGCATATTCTATCTGGCACGCGGCATTTTGTTGCTCGTCGGTTCGTAATCGCTATGGTGCCTGCGGGAGACGACATGGCACCATTCGATAGCGTAACCGCGCGCCTGATATTGCTTTTGGCCGAGACGGGCTCAATCGGCCGCGCAGCAGAGCGGGAGGGCATCGCCTCCTCGGCCGTCAGCCGGCGGGTATCCGATCTTGAAGGCCGGTTGGGCGTGGTGCTGTTCGACCGCTCGGCCCATGGCGTCAAGCTCACCAAAGCGGGCGAAGCCTATGCCGGGGGATGCCGCACGGTGCTGCGCTCCATCGCCGATCTCGATGCGATCATGGATGATTTCAGTTCCGGGCAACGCGGCAGCCTGAGGCTTGCCTGCACCAGTTCGGCGCTGACCGGACGGCTGCCCGAACTCTTGGCCAAGTTTGCCGCCAAATATCCCGGTATCGAGATCGCCATATCCGAAATGGGCGCGGCCAAGGCGCTGCTGTCTCTCGATGAGGGACAGGCCGACATCGCCATCGTTTCGGACAATTACGATTTCTCGCGCTTTGAAATCCGGCCTTTCGAGGATGAACGGGTCTGGGTGCTGGTGCCGCCCGAACATGAATTGGCCGCCAGCATAGAGCCGCGCAAGTCGGTCAGTTTCGACACGGTGGTGCCGCATTCGATCGTGGGTATTCATCATGCCGGTTCGCTCGACAGGCTGCTCAGCGAAGCGGCCGAAAAGCTGGGGCATCCACTGAAAGAAGCGCTGCGCGTCGAGAGCTTTCCGGCGCTGGTGCGCATGGTGGAAGCCGGCTTCGGAATCGGCTTTCTGCGCTCGACCAGCCTGCATCTGCTGGCCGGCACGGATCTGGTCTGCGCGCCCTTGTCCGAACCCTGGGCGATGCGCAAACTGCTGGTTGCCCGGCGCAAGTCGAGCCCACTATCGGCCGCCATGAAGAGTTTCGTCTCGCTGGCCGCCGAGACCTATCTTCCCTCCGCGTGACAAAATTTCCTGATAAAAAATATCAGCTTTGTTTTGACACCCTCCAAACTCGCCGATATTGAAGTGGACCAGCGCAGTCAAGTTTGCGCAGAGCGTTAACCATTTCAAATCGGAAGTACCGAGATGACCTTCAGCCGTACCGCCACCGCGCTTCTCGCCGGTCTCGTTGCCCTCGCCACGCCCGCACTGGCGCAGGAGTTCACCGTGACTCACGCCCAGGGCGAAACCACCCTGCCCGGCGTGCCGCAGAAAGTCGTCAGTTTCGACTTTGCGGCCATCGAAACGCTTGAAGCGATTGGCATAAATATTGCTGGCCTGCCCGGCTCGAACCTGCCAGCTCATCTCGAAAAATATGCCAGCGATGATTATGCCAAGGTCGGCTCGCTGTTCGAGCCTGACTACGAGGCGCTGGCCGCGCTGGAACCCGACCTGATCATTGTCGCGGGCCGCTCCTCCACGGCTTATCCGGAACTTGCCAATCTGGCACCCACGGTCGATCTGTCCAACGAGTGGACGAACTTTTACGGCTCGATCAAGGCCAATGCCGAGATCATTGGCGAGATCTTTGACAAGGAAGCCGAGGTTGCGGCGCTGATCGCCGAGACCGAAGCCAAGGTCGAGGCCAGCCGGGCTGCAGCGGCAGATGCCGGCAAGGGTTTGGTGGTGCTTACCAGCGGTGCCGAAGTGACTGCTTACGGCCCCGGTTCGCGGTTTGGTTTTATCCATGAAACCCTCGGCGTCACCCCGGTCATCGAAGACGTCGAAGCGGCCACCCACGGCGATTCCATCTCCTTCGAGTTTATCCTCGAAACCAATCCCGACCTGTTGTTCGTGATCGATCGCGACGCCGCCACAGGCCAGGGCGCAGCCGCCGCCATTCTCGACAATGAGCTGGTGGCCGAAACCACTGCCTGGCAAAATGGCGATGTGGTCTATATCGATCCGGTCCGCGCCTACATCGTCAATGGCGGCCTGATCTCGTTCGGCATCATGGCCGACCAGGTCACCGAAGCGCTCGGCGACTAACCTCCCAAGCTCAATGTCTTGCCCCTGCCCTGACGGGCGGGGGCTTTCGCGTCTGCAGGCACCGGCCCCATGCCCAAGCTGATCATTGGCGTTCTCGCCGTTCTTTTGCTGGCTATTGTCAGCCTGTTCATCGGTGTCAGCGACGTCACTCCGATGAGCCTGTTTTCGTCATCGCCGGAAGACCGGCCGATGCAGGTGCTGCTGATCAGCCGCATACCGCGCACACTGGCGCTGATCCTCTCCGGCTCTGCCCTGGCCGTCGCCGGATTGCTCATGCAGATGCTGGCGCGCAACCGCTTCGTGGAACCGGGAACTGCCGGGACGGTGGAAAGCGCCATCTTTGGCATTTTGCTCATCACCATCCTTTGGCCCGCAAGCCCGCTGCTCGCCAAAATGCTCGCCGCTACGGTGACGGCGCTGCTCGGAACCGCCTTGTTCATGCAGATCTTGCGCCGCATCCCCCTGCGCTCGACGCTGATGGTGCCCTTGGTCGGCATCATGCTGGGCGGCGTGATTGCCTCGGTCACGGACTTCTTTGCCTATCGCCTGGACCTGTTGCAGACCTTGGGCACCTGGCAACTAGGGGATTTCTCGGCCGTGCTGCGCGGCCGCTATGAATTGCTCTGGATCGGCGCGCTGCTGGTAGGCATCGCATGGTATGCGGCCGACCGGTTTACGGTGGCCGGACTGGGGCAGGATTTCACCACCAATCTGGGCCTCAATTACCGTCGCGTCCTCACGCTCGGGCTTTCCATCGTCGCCATGGTCACCGCGACCGTTGTGGTTTCAGTCGGCACCATTCCGTTTCTTGGGCTGATCGTGCCCAATCTGGTCGCCATGGCCGTGGGCGACAATGCGCGGCGGGCCATTCCCTGGATCGTGCTGCTTGGCGCCGGCTTCGTGCTGATTTGCGACATCATCGGCCGCGTGATCCGCTTCCCCTACGAGATTCCCATCGGCACGGTCTTTGGGGTCATCGGTTCGGCGCTGTTCCTCTATCTGCTGTTGCGGAGGCGCCCAGCCGATGCCTGAGCGATCCACGTCACCCAGCCTGTCGCCACGGCAGCTGCTGATCATTCTGGCCGCCCTGGCCGCGGTTTCGATAACCGCGTTCATGGTGATCGGCGCCAAGGGCAGCTGGGGCTTCGTCCTGCCGTTTCGGGGGACGAAAGTCTGGGGCATTGCCATGGTGGGCGGCGCCATTGCCACGGCGACCGTGCTGTTCCAGACGATAACAGCCAACCGCATCCTGACCCCGGCGATCATGGGCTACGATGCCCTGTTCCGGCTGGTCCGAACGGTGCAGATTTTCTTTTTGGGTGGTCTCTCCTACGCCACGCTCAACGCCCAGCTGCAATTTGCCTTCGAAACCGTGCTCATGGTCGGGCTGTCCACCCTGCTGTTCCGCTGGCTGTTCAATCGTGCCGCCCGGGATCTCTATCTGCTGGTGCTGGTCGGCATCGTGTTTGGCGTATTGTTCCGCTCCCTTGCCGGGCTGATGCAGCGCCTGATCAATCCCAATGACTACGCCGTGTTGCAGGACGTCATGTTCGCTGGCTTCAACACCATCGACAAAAGCCTGCTGATGGTGTCAACGCTCGCCATACTGGGCTCCGGGGTCTGGGTGTGGCGATTGCTTCCGGCGCTCGACGTGCTCAATCTGGGCCGGGACAATGCGATCAATCTTGGCGTGGCCTATCGCAGCGTGGTCTCCCAGGTCCTGATCATCATCGCCATACTGGTTTCTGTCTCCACGGCGCTGGTCGGGCCGGTGACCTTTTTCGGGCTGCTGGTTTCCAACCTTGCCTATATGCTCATCCGCAGCCACAAACACGCCCTGATCCTGCCCGCTGCGGTGCTGCTGGCCATCATCGCCCTGATTGGCGGCCAGGTGATCCTGGAGCGGGTATTCGGCTTTGACTCGGCGCTGGCCATCATCATCGAGTTCGTGGGCGGCGTCGTTTTCATCGCCATGCTGTTGAAAGGAAACCGCAAATGATCCGGACCCAGGCGGTCTCCCGCGCCTATGGCGACGCGCTGGTCGTCGATAATGTCACGCTCGACATTCCCGCCGGCGGCGTCACCTCGATCATCGGGCCCAATGGGGCAGGCAAGTCCACCTTGCTCTCCATGGTCAGCCGGCTGCTCGACATGAGCGCGGGAACAGTGACAGTGGATGGGCTCGATGTCACCAGGACACCAAGCGATGTTCTCGCCCGGCGCCTCTCGATCCTGCGGCAGGACAATCACGTTTCCGCCCGCATCACCGTGCGCGATCTGGTGGCCTTCGGCCGCTATCCCCATTCCAAGGGGCGATTGACAGCCCAGGATCGCCACCAGATCGATCAGGCCATTGCCTATCTCGATCTGGGGGCGCTGGCGAACAGGTTTCTCGACGAGCTTTCCGGCGGCCAGCGGCAACGGGCTTTTGTCGCCATGGTGCTGGCGCAGGACACCGATTATGTGCTGCTCGACGAGCCGCTCAACAATCTCGACATGAAGCATGCCATGGGCATGATGAAGCTGATGCGGCAAGCCGCGTCCGAACTGGGCAAGACCGTGGTGCTGGTGCTGCACGACATCAATTTCGCCTCTTGGTATTCGGACTATATCGTCGCCATGAAGCACGGAAAGATCGCCGCGCAGGGGGCCGGCCCGGAGATGATCCGGCCCGAGGTGCTTTCCGAGATGGACATCAAGGTGCACGAAATCGGCGGGCAATTGATTTCGGTCTACTACGGCTAGCTGGCTGCCATATCGGGGTAGGCTACGACGCAGCCCCTGCCCTGGGCCTTGGCGGCGTAGCAGGCCGCATCGGCCTCTCCCATGAAGCCCAATGGTGAAGCGGACCGAGCACCAATGGTGGTCACGCCGGCGCTGGCGCCGATGGAATAATCGCGGCCAGCCCAGGAAAAGGCCAATGCGCCGATGGCGCGCACGATCTTTTCGGCGACTGCCCGGCCGTGGGCGATGGGGCAGTCCTCAAGAATGATGGCAAATTCGTCGCCACCGATGCGGGCGGCCAGATCGTGACTGCGGCAAACACCACGGATGGTCTGGGCGACCTGCTTGAGCAGAGCGTCCCCGGCGGCGTGGCCGGCCGTATCGTTGACCGGCTTGAAGCGATCCAGATCGAGATAGACCAAGCTATGCTGGCGCGGGCCATTGCGGGCGCTGACGATAGCCGCTGACAGTCCGCGTTCGAAGCTGGCCCGGTTGGGCAGGCCAGTGAGGTCATCGTGAGACGCCGAATGGGCCAATTGCCGTTGCAAGGCCCGGCTCTGGGTGACATCCTGAAACACCAACACGGCGCCGGAGAGCGATCCGGCGGCATCAAAGACCGGGGAGGCAGTCGCGCGGATGTCGCGCCGGGGCCCGTCAAGCGCGCAGAGCACGCTGTCGTCATCAATGCGGATCTGGGTTGATTGTGCGAGGCAGGCCAGCACCGGACAGGGCAGTTTTTCTTCCCCGCGTTCGCTGCGCAGATGGAAGATGTCGCTGACACTTTGGCCAACCGTCGTGGCGGCGTTGCTGCCGGTCAGCATTTCGGCAGCCGGATTCATGAAGATGATGCGGCCCTCCAGATCGGTGGAGATCATGCCGTCGGCCACCGCCTCCAGCGTGATCCGCAGCCGTTCCTTTTCGGCGGCCAGTTCCTGTTCCATCTTCTTTATGCGGGTGATGTCGGTATCGGTGCCGATGGTTCGGGTGGGGTTACCCTGGGCATCCCATTCCACCGGGCGGCCCCGGCTGAGGATCCAGATGTAATCGCCGTCGCGTGTCCGCTCGCGATATTCCAAAGTGTCGAAATCGCTTTCGCCCCGGTCCTGCCGATGCACATTGGCCATGATCCGGGGGCGGTCGTCGGGATGCACGCGTTCGAGCCATTTTGCCTGATCGCCGTCCACCTCCTCACCGGCTGGAATGCCGCGCATCAGGCGCCACATGCGGGAGTAGAACATGGTGTCGGTGCGGATATCGTGGTCCCATACTCCCTGGCGGGCGCTTTCCAGCGCGAAATTCCAGCGGCTTTCGGAGGCGGCCAGGGCCTCCTCGGCGCGCTTCTGCAATTCGATGCTGTTCATCTGCACCAGGATCAGCGGCGGCGTATCGCCTTCAGCCGGAAGGATTGTGGCCCCGACCATGGCCCAGACGGGGTAGCCATCGACGTGACGCAATTGGTGCTCACCACGGCTGACCGACACTTCGCCGCGCAGCAAGCGCTCGAAGTGGAGGCGCGTGATGGCATTGGTTTCATCCGAAACCAAATCTGCAAACTGAAACATATGGCCCGGCTCGGGCCGATGCCCCAACAACTCGCTGAAGGCGGGATTGGCATAGACCACCATGCCGTCAAGGGTTGAGACCAGCATGCCCAATGGCGCGGCGTCGAGCAGACGCATAAAAGTTTGCGCCGAATGCAGGGCATCGGCGGCAAACACGTCCTGGGATTTCGCAACTTGTGTCACCATACCGTCATATTCGACGCGCGGACCTTAACAACTGGCTTCGCTGGCGACACATTTCATGCCTTCGCCGAATTTATTCGAGCCGGGAGAGAATGAAATCCCGTTCCTCGGCCAATCCGGCCCATTCGCCCGGGTGGTCGGCGTCGAAGATCAGGGTGTAGGGACCGGCATAGCCGGCTTCTTCGGCCACTTGCACACAAAGCCCATAATCGGCCTCATCCATCTTGCCGCCGTTGAAGCCAGCCTTGGCGTGGCACAATTGGGCGCGCGGAAAGATGGACTTGAGACCTTCATATTTGTCGGGCCCGGTCCAGTTGCCGAAATCGGCCAGAAGGCCGACCTCGCCCTCCAGGCGATCGAGCAGTTCGTGTACCGCTTCAGGGGTCGAGAGCAGGTCGAACCAGTTTTCGGTGACGAGCCGCAGGGGCGAACCGGCATTGGCGGCCAGCAGCTCCTTGAAGCTGGCAACCGAGCGGGCCATGGTCTCTGCGGTTGGCTTTTGCTTGCCGGCGATGATGCGGGCGTTTTCCGCACCCAGCATATTGGCGACGTCGACCCAGCCAGCAATCCAGTGCGTGTCGCGTGCGCCATGTTCAGGATGTGTCATGTCGCCCGCATCAATCAGCAAGGTCTGCAGCGTCACACCCGAGACGTTGAGCTGGTCGCGCAATTCGCCCAGATAGACCGGATCACGACTGCGCAGGTGGAAGGAGACGATCTCGAGCCGATGATAGCCGTGATTGGCCAGGACCGAAGGCAGTCCCAGCAGCGATTCCTCGCCTTCCCCATAGGTTTCCTGCATCTCCCCGACGGCATTGGAGGTCAGATCATGCGGGAAGGTGGTGCCCAGAAAACGGTGCAACGACCAGGTGGAAACGGCAATGCGGTTGGTCGGGTCGGCCAATTGGAATCTCCTCTTTTTGCCGCAAGAGTTTCATGGCCTCTGCAGGTGCGCAAGCGGCAGAGCGTAGAGGTGCAGACCAGCAACGCTTTACATTTACAGTAATACAAGTTATTGTAACTGTATTGAGGTTACAATGTCCAAATACGAACCTTTGAGGAAGTACCTCGCGCAGCGACAGGGAAACACTCCAATGTCCTTTGCGGAGATAGAGGAGATATTGGGTTTTTCGCTGCCAAGGTCGGCCTATTTATACCCGGCATGGTGGAGCAATAGCGGCGGCACGCATGTGCAGTCGGCTGCCTGGCAATCGGCTGGATTCGAAACGCGGCACGTCGATCTGGCGCGGCACACTGTTCAATTTGAGCCCTCGGAGAGGGCGGGGTTCGAAGAAATGACGCAGCCCAGTCTTTCACACAGCGAAAATGCCTCAGAGACAAAGCATCCGCTCTTCGGCTGCATGAAAGGCACGAGCATTGTCATGCCCGGCGTGGACCTGACCGAGCCAGCAGACCCGGACTGGGGCAAGGTCTATGACGATGACTATGAGGACGCGAACTTTCCAGCCAAGGGTGCATAATCCGAGTGACCCCGTTGCTGCTTGATACGTGCGCCCTCATCTGGATTGCCGAGGATGCAGCCCTGGCGCCAGAGGCAGTGGCTGCCATGAATGCCGCCTTCAAGGCCAATCAACCGGTCAGCGTGTCGCCAATATCGGCGTGGGAACGGGGCCTGCTAATCGCCAGAGGGCGAATGAACTCCCCGATCCCCCCGAAGGTCTGGTTTGACCGGGTCATGAGGGTTGGCTCTCTCAGGCTGGCGAACCTTTCACCGGACATTTTGGCTGATGCCTCATTTTTGCCAGGCGCCATTCACAAAGACCCTGCCGATCGCATCATCATTGCGACCGCGCGCGCCCTAGACCTGACCGTCGTGACGAGGGACGCGCATATCCTGCGCTATGCTGCACAGGGCCATGTTCGAGCTCTGGCCTGCTGATCAGTTCACCCTGCCCCGCGCCGCGACGTCCATGGTCTGAATCGATTGGTCCTTGCGGATCAGGTGGACCTGGTCGAAGAGATTGGTCACCGGGCAGCAGTGATTGGGGATGATGCGGACAAGATCGCCGATATTGGGTTTGCTGGCGCAGGCCGAAATGTCGAGCGTACCGTGCTCCTCGCTGAGGCCGACGATCCTGGCGTCGGGGAATTCAACGATATGCCCATGCCCGACAAGGCCCAACAGATCGCTCGTGAGCGCCTTGGAGCCAGCGTCGATGATGGCGCGGGTTTCGGTGGGGCGGGACACGACTGTTGCCAGAACGGTCAGGGCACAGTCTTCGAGGCTGGCCGCGCCGGCAGCGACCTGGGAGCGGTCCATATAGATATAGGTGCCGGGGCGGTATTCGGTCGCGACATCGGCGGCTTCATCCATGTGCCAGATGTCCGGGGTGCCTCCGGTGGTGATGGCAGGGAGATCGACCCCCTGGTTGGCGAAGACATCGCGTGCGGCGGCGAGCCATTGCGCGGCTTCCCGGTATTTTCCGGCGGCGGGATAGGTCATCAGCCCGGCGAAGTCGAGCCCCGGCGCGGCGATGATCTGGCGGGCGAGGTCCAATGCTGCGGCGGGTGATTGCACGCC
>Ga0208522_1001329_pt1 | contig 16027 bp, 15 predicted proteins | sample ETNtaG_25_FD_185763 | JGI IMG/M metagenome (GOLD analysis project Ga0208522, IMG submission 185763) | Marine microbial and viral communities from oxygen minimum zone, Eastern Pacific Ocean - ETNP201302SV86 (SPAdes) (version 2) | ecosystem: Environmental > Aquatic > Marine > Oceanic ... | reverse complement strand
TTCTGAACCCTTGATCGTTAAGGATGGGCGCGCAGGCGGTATTTCTTCCCGGTATGCAGTGGCTGATACTGTATGTAGGTGCCTTGGCTCACCAAATTCTTTCGAGTCTGATCTTATTGTTGTAAACGGCTACATGAGGACTTTGTTAGCTAATAAGGTTCCATTTAAAATGGATATACCCTGGGAATTATGGTAGTCAACTTTCTGGATTAAATCGACGCTAATTCGTCCTTCAACTAATTTAAAATAGAAGAAGCTGCGTGAGTCTCATAACCCGATGGGTGGAATTTTGTGATCAAGTTTATTATTGGGTTCTTAGATTACTATGTAATTTTTAATACTATAACATTCTTTAAATGGTATCATATTGAATTTGGTAGTTGATTATCTAAGTCTTTTCCTTTCGGAGATGTGGTCTCTTTGTCTGGATATGGCTCCTTTTCTTCTTATGGGAATGTTTGTTTCTGGAGTTATTTCCATGTTTGTAAATAGCCGTTTAATTCTGAAGCATATAGGTTCAAAAAACTTTTTATCTATTTTTAAGTCAACGGTATTGGGGATACCTATTCCTCTATGTTCGTGTGGCGTTATACCTGTTGCTGCTACCCTTAGAACTGCAGGCGCATCAAAAGGATCCACTGTATCTTTTCTTGTATCTACTCCTCAGACAGGCATTGACAGCATTTTCCTGACGTATGGAATGCTTGGTCCTGTATTTGCATTATTCAGGCCTTTGGCAGCTTTTGTTTCTGGGATTTTTAGCGGTATGGTTATCAATAGCTTTGATGATGATCTGCATCATCATCTTCCTGATATAGATGGTGATCCCAATGCTAAAACATCTTTGATTGAGAAATTGGAGTCAGGACTTAGGTATGGTTTTTTATCTCTACCATCTGATATAGTGGTTCCCCTGTTTCAAGGGCTTGTTATAGCTGCGGCAATAGCCATTTTTATTCCACCTGATTTTATTGCCGAATATTTTTCTTCCAGTTCGTATGTCATGCTTTTTATGATGCTTGCCGTATCACTGCCTATTTATGTCTGTGCAACGGCATCGATACCGATTGCTGTTGTCCTTATGGCTAAAGGTGTATCTGCAGGAGCTGTTTTTGTGTTTCTGATGGCCGGACCTGCAACCAACGCTTCTTCAATTGCCATTGTAAAAAATATTCTAGGGGAGAAAACCATGTACCACTACCTTCTTCTTATTTCATCTACAGCGATTGTATTTGGTTTTTTCCTCGATTCTTTTGTAACCATCATACCTCCCACCATGTCAAGCTTTTCACATGTTCATACAACTGATAGCTATGGGTCGCTTTTCTTAACAATTTTATTTCTTCTGATCTTAATTAACTCCTACGTCTATAAGTATAAAGGGAATGTGTCAAAACCTACTGATGGTGGGAATGATTTAGATAGGTCACAAGAACGTCTGTCAATTGTGGTTGATGGTATGACGTGTAGCCATTGCAAGGCAAGTGTAGAGAGCGCAGTTTACAGCTGCAGCGGAGTTGAGGACGCATCTGTTGATCTAATAACGGGTCAGGTTATAGTGCTAGGAAGCGGCCTTAATGAGAGTGCCATAAAAGACAAGATACAAGGCAAAGGATACTCATTAAAATAAAAAACTTGCAGTTATTTTGTGTCATTACGATTGATTATTAAACTTTCATTGGGTTTATCCTTGATACTCCCGGTGTTTCAATGAAAAGGGAGAAGTGATGAAAACATTCCATAAAGAACTATGGTTTCATATTCCCGAACGAATGGGATTTGTCAATATTACATCTGATGTGAAGACTGCTGTTGATGAAAGTGGCGTTCGGGATGGGTTATGCTTGGTCAATGCTATGCATATTACAGCATCTGTATTCATCAATGATGATGAATCGGGTCTACATGAGGATTACAAACGCTGGCTAGAAGAAATTGCCCCATTTGATCCAAGCCCGGAAAAATACCATCACAACAAAACCGGAGAAGACAATGGAGATGCTCACCATAAACGGCAAATTATGGGAAGAGAAGTGGTGGTAGCTGTAACGGACGGGAATCTGCATTTTGGCACTTGGGAACGGATCTTTTATGGTGAATTCGACGGCAGAAGGGATAAACGGGTATTGGTTAAAATCATTGGTGAGTGAGATGTTTTTCAGAAAAGAACTTAGATTCCAAACTGACCGCCGGGAAAACCTCGTTGATATTACGGAAGAGATAAATGCAGTCATCTCTGAATCGGGTCTAGACAGCGGGGTTTGTAGTATCTATGTACCCCATGCCACTTCCGGAGTGGTGGTAAATGAAAATGATGATCCCAATATCATTGAAGATGTTTTAGAAACATTACGCAAGTTGGCGCCAAAAGGTTCGTTTCTCCATGATAAGATAGACGGAAATGGCGATGCACATGTGAAATCTGCTATTATGGGCCCCAGTGAATCCATTCCTTTTGAAAACGGACGAATGCTACTTGGAACCTGGCAAAGTGTCATGTTGTGTGAATTCGATGGGCCAAAATACGAGCGCAAAGTGATTGTGACACTGTTCACAGGTTAATCAAAGAGGCTCATAACTTGCTGGGTGGATTTTTAACCCAAGCGACCTGCTTGATAATCTTCAATAGCTTGTAGTACCTCACCTTTGGTATTCATTACAAAAGGGCCACCCCGAGCAACCGGTTCGTTTAGTGGCATTCCTGCAACCAAGATAAATCGAGTGTTGTTTTTGATAGCAGTACACCTAAAGATATCTTCTGTGCTTAGTACGGCAAGATGACCTTTTGATACCGATTGTCCGCAAGATATTGATCCTTCATAAACATAGAAGAAACCATTCCATTCATTTTCTATGGGTATAATAATTTCAGATCCAGTATCTAGTATTATATCATAATAAAGTATACCGGTGTAAGATATCCCAGGACCAGTGATCCCTGAAAATGTACCTGAAATGATTTTAACTTGCCCTCCTGGGACATTTACGATTGGAATCTTATCAGAAGGTATATCATTGTAGGCAGGTTTGATCATTTTCTTTTCCTTAGGGAGGTTCAGCCACAGTTGAAATCCCCTGACCAGACCCTCCGTCTGCTCGGGCATCTCACTATGGATAACACCCTTTCCTGCAGTCATCCACTGTACTGATCCGTCGGTAAGATATCCTTCATTACCTGCTGAATCCTTGTGCCGAAATTTTCCATTAATCATATAGGTGATGGTTTCAAATCCCCTGTGAGGGTGAGGCGGAAACCCAGCAATGTAATCATCGGGGTCATTACTACCGAATTCATCCAGTAATAAAAACGGGTCCAGCATATCAAGCTCAGGTGAACCAATGATGCGGGTGAGATTCACTCCAGCTCCGTCACTCGTTTGGATACCCTTTACAATTTGCTGAACAGTCCGGGTCTTTGTATTCTCAGCTGTCAATTTCTTTTTATCATCAATATCTTAGTTGTCCACACAAACCTTGGTCAATAGTTCATATTATTTTCAATTCAATTGTGCAAATGGTCAAAAAGATGGGTGAATATTTATTTATCTATTAGCAATTTAGGGCGAAAGACGTTTTTCCCTTCAAACTGTTTTGTCCCATTCACATAGCTGTAATATTTTCTGCACTCGCAGGAAAGATATTCAATATCGATGGGTTGAAATGCCCGTTTGGCTTCTGGCCAGTATTCTTTTTGCAACGCAATCATTCTGTCGCATGTTTGCTGATGATCCTCTAAGTCAAAATATGTCTGAAGCCGATCTAGGTATGCAATAGCACCAATGCCTGTGGGAACATGGCTTGCTGGATCAATCACGTCTGGGCGAAACCAGGCCAAATCAATGATGGCCATAAAAATAGGGAAGTCGTTTTGCATTCTAAATAGAGCGTTCACCGCATTGGTAGCTTTTATTACATCACCTTGAGCTCCAGTGAGAGTCTCAGTTAATGATTCTTTGATTTCTCCAAAAAGTATAGTGGCTGCATCGAACCGTGAGTAGTGCATCCCTTCCCAATGCACCGGTTCAACAGGGTAAGCCGTCACGTTACACCAAGGATCAAGAGTTTCCAGCTTTTTACGTAATTCTTTAGATCTAGAAAGAATTTTTATCGATAATTTGTCTAGAGTCTCTTGCCTATTGCACCAGCGAGCGAAAAACAGAGCATGAGTCAAAGAAGATAGATCTTTTTCTAAGCTTCTGGCGAAACGCAGGATAGCCTTGCTGCCACGGTCGTCTTCGCGAAATACATTCAAGAATCGACCCTGTTGAAAGATGGGGTCCGATGTCCACGGATCCGGAGCGCCGCTTTTTCGAAGGAACCGAATCTTTTCCCGCTCGCGACAAAATTCGAAAAAAGCGGACACAGGATCATCCAGCACTAATCCATCAAGTGCTGTGGCATAAGGATTGTGAAATTCATTCATTTAAGTAGCAATTATAAAACAACAAGCCAATTTATAATAGAAGAGATGTTAGATTTATAGCCCGAAGGTCGGAGGTTCGAATCCTTCGATCGCTACAATGAAAACCCGTCTTTGATGGGTTTTTTGTTTCTAAATATGCATTTAGATTCAAGAGGTGAATATGAATGATTCAGAAAAATTAATTTGGTTTTAACAATGAGTAAATCTTCAGAAAGTTTCCTGAACAATGTCCCGCCCATGGGAATATATGAGACCCTGTACGCTTTTCAAGATGCTTTTGGTACACCCATGGGTAAAATAGGGACTCATCCATGGAGCCAAGGCTTCCCACTGACGACTCAGTTACCTGAAGGGCCAGAAATGCCTGCGAATATCCATGTTAATGCTGAAGATCTCAAGTATCCTAAGGCTTGGGGTTTACCAGATTTGCGCAAGGCCATTGCTGGCTATTATAACAATTATTACAGCGCAGGAATTGACTACGAAAATATCATGGTTTTTGCGGGAGGTCGGCCTGGATTGATTGCTCTATTGATGTTCCTACAGCAAGATATACATATCCGTATAGCCAGCACGGAATATACTCCTTACTATGATATGCTTCGTCTACTAAAGCGTGATTATTCTATTGTGGGAAGTCATGTCGATAATAGTTTTTTTCCGACGGTTCAAGATTATGTCAACCCAGGTTTTACAGATCGGAATTTAGTGATGTTGAGCAATCCCTGTAATCCCACCGGAGTTACCCGAACAGGAGAGGAACTTAAATCCTTGGTAAATAAAGCATCACATGGCTCATTTGGCCTATTGATAGATGAGGCATACGAGCTTTTCCACATTCCCCCAACAAGCGCATTGGAATATATCGATGATATAAATGATTCAAATTTGTTTATCTCGGGTGCAGCAACCAAAGGGCTACAAGCACCTGGTATTCGGATCGGCTGGATAGTAGCTGCAAAACGTTACATTGAAATACTAGGTAACTTCTCATCATTTGGCATGGGCGGTGTTTCCCGACCATCTCAGCTTTATGCACTGGATTTACTGCAGCAAGTGCGCACAGACATGTCCCACAGAGCTGTTCCAACTTTCTATGCCAGTCAGCGTAAACGATATGGCGAAGCATTTACTGATCTTGGATTAGAGGTTTTTTCTGGAGAAGGCGGATTTTATCATTGGTGCATGTTGCCTGGAGAACTAACTGCTGAGGAGTTTAACAACCGACTTTTTAAACACGGTGCTGCCATACTAAAAGGGACCGACTGCGATATGAAACGCCGAGAGGACAGATCTCCACTTTTGCAATTTTTTCGATTCTCTTTTGGACCGCTTCAACCAGAATCCTTTAAATCAGATATCAAAATTCTTCGAAAGGTATTGGATTAAAATCCAAGCAGTTGCCCCACTCTGTAGCAGGGCTTTTTGTTTTTTTATAACTAGCAAATTATCTCATATCTCTAATTTATGTTTATTTTCATAAAAAATATTTATTATCTATATTCGTAAGAACTTTTTTAACTATATCAAGTGCAAGATTTTATCTAACTAGAGGAATAACATGAGATATACTATTCAAATTTTACTTACAGCTTTTCTTATTATGATGGCTGGTTGTCAAAATAGTGGCACAGAACCAGTAGGGGGATCTGATGCGGAATTAATCCAGGCTATTATTGACGCTGATAAAATCAGCGTTGGCATGGATGGATTGCCATCCAACTCAAAAATAATCGTTGAAGAAGATTATAATGAATATGATGGTATTGATGCAAAAAAGGCATATGGATTAGGCTACGAAGTAAGCATGGATGGTAAAGGCCATAAAATGGGTCACCGCTGTGAAGTCTATTTCAATCTGGAAGGCAGGAAATTAGATCCTAATGATAAAAGAGGAGATAAATCTGATTGGGATAGAGATGATGATAAAGGCGATTGGAAATGTTTTGACCTAGTTTTACCTGTCACTTATGTGATGCCTGATGGCTCTACTATAACTGTAAGCAGTGATGATGATGATAACTGGGTAGAGCTAAAAGCTTGGTATGAAGCAAACCCTGAGTCAGAAGAAAAACCTGGGTTACAATATCCAGTGAATATTTCGTTTGAAACCAGAGAAGGTAGTACAACCCTTACAGTTACTAATGATGAAGAGATGAGAGGTGCGTACGGACGTTGTGGTGGACGAGATTATGAAGATAGAGAATGTTTTGAACTTGTATACCCTGTTATATACTTAATGCCTGATGGATCGACGATTACGGTAGAGAATGGTGAAGATTGGGATCCAATAAAGGATTGGTATGATGCAAATCCTAACGCTGAAGGACGCCCTGAATTACAGTACCCTGTAGATATTGTATTCGATGACGAAACTGTGACTATTAATAGTGCTGAAGGACTGGATAGGGTGAAACGAGAGTGTTGGGAATATGAAGATGAAGGCAGAGAATGTTTTGAACTTGTATATCCTGTAACATTTGTTATGCCCGATGGTTCAAGTATCACAGTTGGGACTGATGATGAAGATGGCTGGCAAGAAGTAAAAGACTGGTATGATGCAAACCCTGAATCTGAAGAACGGCCTACCTTGGAGTACCCTGTAGATATTATTTATGAGACAAACGAAGGCGATTCCACAGTTACGATTAATAATGAAGAAGAAATGGAAGCAGCGAAGGATGAATGCCAGGATGAGTGGAATGATGATGAAGGAAGAGAATGTTTTGAGCTAGTCTTGCCCGTTAGCTTTGTAATGCCTGATGGATCAACCATTACTATAGAAAATGATGAAGGTTGGGGCAATTTGAGGGAATGGTATATGAATAATAATGAAACAGAAGAAGAACCAGCATTACAATATCCCGTAAATATATCCTATGAAGATGGTACAACCGTGACCATTAATAGTGATGAAGAAATGGAAGCTGCAGAAGCAGATTGTTGGGATGATGATGGTAATAGGCCTTAACTAATTTATCTGAATATTAATTATAAAAAAGTCCCGGTGAAAATCGGGACTTTTTTATAATAAGATTTACCTCTTATAAATTAATCCACGCCACGGACACCCCAGCCGAGCTTAGTCCGCAAGGTATTAAAATAATTCGAATCCGTAAAATTCACCATGTTGATTTTGAATGTAGCTTTCTGAATCACAACTTTTGCAGTTGATTTAAGGTATTCATTTACCTGGCCATCGATAGCCAGAGCCATTTCTTCCCCACCATCCATGGGAAATGAAATTTCAAGGATTTGATCATCTGGAAAAACAATAGGCCGCAAGGTCAGCGTATGGGGACAAATAGGTGTAACCACCATTGAACCAAATGTTGGCATAACTATAGGTCCACCGGAAGCTAGGGAATAGGCAGTGGATCCTGTCGGTGTAGCTACAATCAAACCATCAGCATTGTATTTAGCCACAAAATTATCATTGGCTAATAATTCACAGTTAAGCAGGCGGTGAGATTTCCCACGGTCCACCACAATATCATTCAGAGCGTAAAATATCTGCGGCTCGTTGCCATTTTTTACAATACATTTTATAACCATGCGCTTTTGAATTTTATAATCACCCGCAGCTACTGCGTCCAAGCGCGGGAACATGTCTTCCAGAACCACTTCTGCCAGAAATCCCAATTTACCCAGGTGAATACCCAAGATAGGCGTACCGTGACCACCGACAGCTCGAGCCAATGAAAGAATTGTTCCGTCACCGCCGAGAGTTAGAATGAAATCCAGCTTCGCAAAATCATCGGCACTTTCTATAAGATGATAATCAAGATCAAGATCCTTCAATTGGGACTCAATTCTTGTGGTAATGTGTAAATCAATTCCCCTACCCTTGGCCCAGGATACAATATCAGGCAATACCTTCCAAAAAGCAGGCTTATCCGTATTAGCCCAAATGCCAAAACTGGTTGTTTTATTCAATCAATATCCTCCAGGGTCAAATTACCGTCAGAATCTTTAAGTAATATTTGAATCTTTTGTTCGGCAGCTTCGAGTCTAGTTTTGCACGTTTCAGTTAGTGTAATACCCTCTTCAAAAAGAGTCATGCTCTCTTCCAGTGATAAATCACCTGATTCCAGCTTGGTGACGATTGCATCCAAACGCTTGAATGCTTCCTCAAATTGGATTTGTTTATCTTTTTTCGCCATAATCTAATATTACAAAGACTAGATGGTTTGAGGGTCTATTTTTTCTTATTCGCCTTTTTGGCCCGGAAAGTACCTTTAAAGGTTTGCAACTCAAAGGGATCCCCTTCTTTTAGATCTTGCGGATCACGTATAATTTTCTGATCGGGTTCACGATAAGCGATAGAATATCCCCTGGAAAGAATATTTATCGGGTTCAATGCCAGCAGTTTTTCATTCGCCCCAGCAAATTTTCCAGAAAAGCCTTGGATCCCCAGTCGATAAGCTTGCACCATTAAATGGATTAGTTCCCGGGTACGGGTACGATACTGTTTCAATAATTGACCTGGTTCCTGTAAGACAAAACGGTCTTTCATGCTATCCAGCCCCTGCCAGCGTTTTTGCAAATCACGTTCCATTACCGAAGCAAGGTTTTCCTTGTAACCATGAATATATTCAATAAGATCACTTGCAGCGGGTGAAACAACCTCCGCTGCCGCAGACGGCGTAGGCGCACTCGTATCCGCCACCAGGTCGGAAATGGACGAGTCTGTTTCGTGACCTACGGCAGAAATAATCGGAATAGGACACGCAAATATGGCCCGTGCTACTGGTTCTTCATTGAAAGGCCACAAGTCTTCCAGTGATCCGCCGCCTCGCCCGATGATGATCACATCCACAGCGTCAAATGCTGCCATGTCATTTATTGCTTCGACAAGATCTAGCGCAGCTTTATTACCCTGTACGCGGGAAGGTTTGAAAATTACATCAACGTGAGGCGCTCGACGGTCCAGTATTTGGAAAATATCACGAATAGCAGCGCCGGTCTGGGAAGTGATCACGCCAATACACTTGGGATAAACGGGCAGTTTCTGTTTTACTTCCTGGTCAAAAAGGCCTTGCGCTGCCAACTGTTTCTTTAGTGCTTCGAACGCCAGGTAGAGGGTCCCAATTCCAGCCGGTTCCATTTTCTTGGCTACTATTTGGTACTGTCCCCGGGCCTCATATACAGTTAAATCCCCCTGCAGCAGTACCTGCATACCATTTTCCGGTTTAAAATGCAAAAATTGATTAAACCCTTTGAACATGACTCCCCGGATTTCCGCTTTCTCATCCTTAAGTGTAAAATACATGTGTCCTGACCCATGGTGCACAAAATTTGAAATTTCACCGGAAACCCACAAAATGGGGAAGTTACCTTCCAGCACATTCCTTATCTGCTGGGTAAGATCAGAAACGGATATGGCCTGCTGCTCGGATGTATTCATCGTTTCGGTGGTGGTGGTTTTCCAGCCTCGTTCCAGCAATAGACCCACATTGCTGCTATGCGTAGTACTGCCATTTCTATTCGATCCTGTACCAGATCAGCGGTTTGATCATATAAAGATTGTAAATAAGGACCTTCAAAAAGAAGGATGTCGTAGCTGTTTAATTGCTGCTGTTCACTTGATGAAAGCAATTTTCGTGCTTTCGTATCCGCGTTAAGAATCTGCTGCATAGTAACATAGGACTCTCGTACGATATTCATCGAGAAATCAACTACGCTGCCAGAAACCAGTGGCAATGGACCTGTGGGGCGAATACTTTTTACGTGTTCATCTACCATACGACTTTCCCAGCGAAAATGAATCCCATCATTGCCTGTAAGTTGTCCATTGTAATTTTCCACAACATGAAGCGGCACATGAATATCGCTGATATAGTGGCCAAGAGTGCTCATGTGAAAAATAGCTTCATCCCAGCGGTTATTTTTCAACATATAAATCACTCTACTGCAGGTCTCATCGATGGCCCAGGGACCATACCCCCATTTATCCACCACAGCCTTTCCATATTTGGATTCAAGATCAACAAGTGATCCAGACAATGAATCAAACGGAAAATTATCATAAAGATCTGCATCAATATAGTGTCGGGGCGCTTCCTTGCTATCAGATGATTTTATATAATCCGCTACCACAGCATACTGGGTTAATTCCTGGCGGTTACTGCGAACATACTTACCAAAAACTCCCGGTATAATAGTTGCGGCCGATCTGTTTATCCGTCGGTGCGCATCATAGCCCCAGCCACAAACAATTTTGGGCAAAACCAGCGCGATGATTATAAAATAATAGAATTCAATACGACACCGCATGGTGTGGGTCGATTTATACTTAACGAATCTTTTTCTTATGGCGATTCGCACGCAAACGTTTTTTGCGTTTGTGCGTGCTTATCTTCCTCTTCTTGCGTTTTTTACCGCAGGGCATACTCTTTCTTTCATTTGGCCATCATCGAATCATTCACTCGGCCCCGCAAGTATTTTGCAGGTTTAAATGTGGGCACATAGCGTTCCGGCAGATATATTGCTTCCCCTGTTCCCGGATTCCGTGCTTTTTTCGGCATGCGATGTTTGGTACCAAACGTACCAAATCCCCGCAATTCTACACGTTCGTTACGAGCAAGTGATTCTGTGATGGTGGTCATTACACCATTCATAACAGTTTCGGTCTCGACCTTTGTTAAGCCAGTTGCTTCAGAAACTGCGTCAACGATTTCCTGTTTGGTCATGGCATTACTCCCGATTCAATAAAACTGATTATTTATTAATCAGTAATTAATTGTTTGGCTAATACGATTATTGGAAAATACGTCATCCCTGTTTTACCCATATAGCTAATTTTTGGCCAGGAAAAATGGTTTGGGATTTATTCAATTTATTCCACTCCAGTATACTTACCATTCTTACACGATGATTTTCTGCTATTTTACTTAATGTATCACCACGTTTTACCGTATAATAGATTTTAACTTCTTCAGCTGAATTTTTGACCTGCTCACTTTCAAGCCATATCGTTAATTTTTGCCCCGGGCGGATATATGTTCCTTTTTTCATATTATTCCAGGCCCTGATCTTGCCAGTAGTGCTATTGTAATCATCGGCAATATGCCCAATTGTGTCACCCCGTTTTACCGTATAGGTTACCTTTTTACCCCTGTTCGAATTTCGGTTTACCTTTTGTGCTGTATCATTTTTTACCCACAGTATTAACTTCTGTCCTGGGTAAATATGCTGCCTGGACTGTAGCTTATTCCAACTCAATATATTTCTTGAAGACACGCGGTAATTGTCTGCAATGTGTCCAATAGTATCGCCCCGCTTTACCGTATGCGTAATTTTTACGCGGCCCCTATTATCCTGCGTATCTGTTTGCGCTACATCATCCTTGATCCAAAGAGTCAGTTTCTGTCCTGGTAGTATATATTGTCCGTATTCTAACTTATTCCAACGTCTGATATTTCTTGCTAGTGTATTAAAATCTTCGGCGATATGGCCTAAGGTATCACCACGTTTTACTTTATAAACAATTTTTTTATGGCCGGAAGGACCACTTGATGCTAACAGTTTACCAGTACTGGTTCTACGCAGCGGAATTGTCAGTTTTTGCCCTACACTGAGTCGGTGTCTATTTTTAATCTTGTTCACCGCTGCCAGATCATGAATCGATACCCGGTATTTCTTGGATATTGTCCATAGACTTTCACCTCGTCGAACCTTATGAACTACGTATTGCGGTGCAAAACGCTGGTCAGATGGTAAAGCATTGAACGCGGCCAAAAAGTTTTCTTTTTTCCCTGTAGGAATCCGCAGACGATAGGTCATATCTACAGGCGTCGCTGACTGTCGCAGCTCAGGATTATATTCTTTCAATGTTTTCAGCGTAACTCCAGCCGACCGCGCCAGTACAGCAAGATCTGCACTTTGATCTATCTCCACATATTCGTATTGTAACCGTTTTGTCTTCGGATCCTTAAATCCATATTCTTTAGGATTACTACCGATAATTGCAGCAGCTAAATAATAAGGGATATAGTTCCGGGTTTCTCTGGGCAATGAATGTAACTGCCAGAAATCAGATGTCTGGTGCAGCCGGGTGGACCTTTGCACTCTACCAGGGCCGCCATTGTAGGCAGCTAGAGCCAGATACCAGTGATCAAATTGTTTGTATAAATCTAATAAATATTTAGATGCAGCATGAGTGGATTTAACAGGATCCCGTCGTTCATCAATATACCAGGTACGCTGTAATCCATATTTTTTACCGGTTGAGTAGACAAATTGCCACATCCCGGCAGCATTTGCCCGGGAATAGGCCTTCGGGTTTAACCCTGATTCAATCATTGCTAGATAGGATAATTCTTCCGGCAATTCATATTCGTTTAATATTTGTACTAACATGGGACCATACTGATTGTAGCGATCCAGCCAAATCTCGAATTGCCGGCGTCCTTTATTTTGAAAGTAGTTTATAAATTGGTCAACGGCTTTATTTCTAACCAGCGGTATATGGCCGTCGCGATCATCAACAACAATAAATTTCGAGGCGCCCATTTCTACTTCCATTGGTTCCATGAATCCATTGAGAGTTTCTCTGGCTTCAGCTACAGCAACTGGCGCACCAGTTAGTTCCAGCGTGAATAAGCGCTGAGTTACCACCTCCAGTAATGCATTTTCAAAGCGGTCAAATTCTTCTTTATCTTCAGCAGTCTTTTCGCCCAGTTGATCCGCTTCTGATAATAATTCATAAATGCGATCCAGATTATAGATAACCTCTAACGTATCACCCTGAGCATCAGCGATGATAGCATCGGTTAACAAAATTTTTACATCTTTGAGTAGTTGGGGCAATCGATTAGTGGTTTGAACAAATCCTGAGTCACTCTTTACAACCGGCACATTTTGCTCAACGTTGTTGGAACTATTACTTAGCGAATCCTGAGCAAGCAGGAAAGACGATAGTAATAATAGTGTAAAAATTTTGTTTTTTATTTTTTCTTCGATCATTAACATTTTATCGCATCTTAAACGGGGCGAAATTACCGGCCACTTTACAGGCAAGCAAGGTATTTGCCCCTGTTAAAGGTTTGTAATGACTCGCTTCCATTTTGTTCCTCAAATTGATAAGCCGGGCAGGGCAGGCTATGATTAAGTTGGTTGAGATCGAGATAATTATACAGCATTTTTTTGATCGGATGTTACCCATTCATTTTTCAATCGTTCCACTTCATTCCGGACCTGTTCCGTTATCCTGTTGCGTTGATCCATGTCATTCTGTTCTGTATGTATTGGATTTGCAAAACGTAATTCCAGCTTCTTCGGGTTAAAATTTTTCGACCCTTTGACTAACACCTCAAAAGTACCGCAACATGCCATTGGCACAATGGGCAGACCTGAATTTATAGCAAAAATAATTCCGCCTTTTTTGAATGGTTGAATGTTACCATCTAATGAGCGCGTACCTTCTGGGAAGATGAGAATGGAACGGGGCTTTCTCGCTAGTGATTTTCTTGCTTTTTCCATGGATTCTAGGGCCTTTTTATGATCACTGCGATCCACGAAAATATGCCCCGCGGCCAGCATCGCCCAACTAACCACGGGGATTTTTTTTATTTCGATTTTAGCTATAGGAACTACAGGTCGTGGAATTCCGGCCAAAGTTAGGGGTATATCAATTATCGACTCATGATTACAGGCAAACACATATTGTTGTCCAGTTTCTAAGTTATCCAATCCTTTTAGTGAATAGCGCAGATTTGCCGCCCATAAAATCGACTTCGCCCAAGAACGAACAATAACAGCCCAGATTCGACCTTTCCAATCAAGAGGTGTTAAAATAAAACCGATTAATGCAAAAAATAATGTGGATAAACTTGTAATAAAATAAATCCAATAAAGACGCAATTAGCCAAGCACCTCCTGTCCCATTCGCTCGTGGAGAACTTGCGGTAATAAAACTTTTCCATCTGGTGTTTGATATGTTTCTAACAAAGCAACCATCAATCTAGGCGTTGCCAGGCCTGAACCATTTAGCGTGTGCACAAAATCAACTTTTTTGTCTGCGATCCGACGGTATCGAATATTTCCTCGACGGGCCTGGAAATCTTCAAAATTACTGCACGATGAAACCTCCAGCCATTTGCCCTCCCCTGGCGCCCATACTTCCAAATCATAACACTTTGCAGCGGCAAAACTTAAATCGCTCGTGTTGAGAGCAACCACGCGGTAATGCAAGCCCAGTTGTTGCAATACTTCCTCTGCTTGTGAGGTGATACTCTCCAGTTCATCATAAGACGTTTTCGGTTCCACAAATTTTACCATTTCCACTTTATTAAATTGATGCAACCGCAACAAACCATGTGTATCCTTTCCGTACGAACCTGCTTCCCTGCGAAAGCAAGCAGAATATGCTGCATAGTTTCCAGGCAGGTCATCCTCAGCTATAATTTCGTCACTAAAGATATTAGTCACCGGTACTTCTGCGGTGGGAATCAGGTAAAGATCATCCTTCTCAATATAATACATATCATCAGCAAATTTTGGTAGTTGTCCGCAAGTGAAAGGTGCTTCAGCCCGCGTTAAAAAGGGGGGGAATATTTCAGTAAAACCATGTTTCTGGACATGGAGTTCTAGCATATAATTTATTAATACTCTTTCCAGTTTAGCTCCAAGTCCTGTCAATAGCGGAAATCCAGATCCGGAAATTTTTGAACCCCTCTCAAGATCAAACAAATTGAGTTCTAAACCAATTTCTAGGTGCGATTTTAGTTCAAAATCTGCGGCCAGCGGTTCACCCCTTTCTCTGATCACTTGATTCGCAGTTTCATCCTGTCCAACCGGTACTGTATCGTGGGGAATATTGGGTATTAGCTTTAATTGCTCATCGAGCGTTTGCTCTAGATTACTGACTTCCTTTTCCAAGTCCTTGATGGCATCAGATACTTTCCTCATGGCAGCAATAGCATCATTAGAATCCTTACCAGCGCGTTTTGCTTCCGCTATTGCTTCCGATGCACGATTACTTTCGGCGCGCATTTCATTTAATTGATGAATTTTATCCCTGTGTATTTCATCAATCTTCAGAATCTTATCTAGATCAATTGATTCATTTTTGGCTTCCAGACCGGCCTTAATCTGGTCAGGATTATTTCGAATACGGGTTAATGATAACATGAATAATTCACCGATGTAACTGGGAAAGAAAGTAGAGACTTTCCCTTAGATTTCCAATGCTGTGTGAAGTGTATTACCGGCCCTTGCCAGACAACATTACCCAAGCAGTATTGGCCAAGATTTTCATATCTAGCGAGAAGCTCAGGTTTTCTATATAATAAAAATCATATTTAAGTTTCTTTCGCACATCATTAATATCCCGATCATAGGGTTGTTTTATTTGTGCCCAGCCAGTAATACCAGGACGAATTTTGTGCCGGCGATAATAAAATGGAAATTCCTGCATTAATTGTTCCATAAAAAACGGGCGCTCGGGGCGTGGTCCAATAATACTCATTTCACCTTTAATTACATTTAGTAACTGTGGAATTTCATCCAGGCGAAATCGCCTTAGCCAACCCCCGACTAGTGTGATTCTCGGATCGGCATCAGTTGCCCATATGGGCCCTGTTTCCATTTCCGCATCGTATT
>Ga0208522_1001326_pt1 | contig 16041 bp, 18 predicted proteins | sample ETNtaG_25_FD_185763 | JGI IMG/M metagenome (GOLD analysis project Ga0208522, IMG submission 185763) | Marine microbial and viral communities from oxygen minimum zone, Eastern Pacific Ocean - ETNP201302SV86 (SPAdes) (version 2) | ecosystem: Environmental > Aquatic > Marine > Oceanic ... | reverse complement strand
AATCAGGGCGGTTTGATGTGTAGTGCAGAAGTTCGACCAGTAGCCGGGCGCCAATGGGAACCTGGACCACCCAGCCCTCAATCAATCGAATTAGGCCGTGTTGTCGATAGAGGAATCCGTGAATCTGGCTGTATTAATACAGAAGATTTGTGCATTATTCCAGGCGAAAAGGCATGGCAAGTAATTCTGGATCTTTTCGCAGTATCTGATGATGGTAATTTATTCGATGCATTCGCCTTGGCTGCAATTGCTGCATTGAAGAGTGCAACAGTTCCTGCAGAACGTTTTGAGGCTGGTGAAGATATGCCTCTAGAGGTATCCAAGACCCCCATAATGTGCTCTTATCACAAAGTCGGTGGACGTTTTGATTATGATGCCGATAAGCGAGAAGAACTTGGTGGCGACGAGCGCATCCACATCACCTTAGGTGATGATGACCACGTTCATTCGCTTCAGAAGGGTCTAAAGGGAATCTTCACAGCGGCCGAATTCGCTGAGATCATGAATGAGGCTCGCTCAAGGTGTGCAGAACTTCGAGATCTCGTAGATAAGGCAATAGAAGGTGAGTGAAATGGCAAAGAGAACTCAGAAACTTGGAGCAACAGCAAAGTTTGGCCCACGCTATGGTGTTAGTGTACGCCGTCGTGCTGGTTCAGCTATGAAAAAGAAGTCTCGTCAATACACTTGTCCAGTCTGTCAATATCAGAAGGTTTCTCGTAAAGTAGCAGGAATCTGGGAATGCCGTAAGTGCAATCACACTTTCACCGGAGGTGTGTGGGAACCTTTCACACGCGCAACCGATGCTAACAACCGAGTCATCCGCCGTGGAATGGAGGGGGCAACAGCCACCGACATGACAGTCATCGCACAGCAGGCTGCACTCGATTACGAGCGTAAACTAGCTGAGGGTGAAATCGATGCAAACTCCGAAGAAGAGTGAGCCGGTAACTCTTGTTCTTAGAGTCCAACACACCAAGGCTGAAGCCTTGGCTGCTGCCATGATTACCGAGGCCCCAGTCACTAGAGATGGTGATATTGTGACGCTTTCAGAAAGTTCAGAGACATTCGTAGACATGCGAGCACGTTGGAATACTGTTCTACGAGGAATGTCGGCAGCAGACGAGGCATTGAATAATGTCCATCAATGAGGTGAATATATGTCCGACCAGCAGATAATACAGACTCTCGTTCAAGAACTTCAGATGGTTAGAGGCCAAATCCAGTCATTAACATCTCAAATGAATGAAATTTCCCTTACAATTGAGGCATTGAAAACTCAATCTGACGATAGAGCAGTGTATCGTGCATTAGGTGCGATTTTACTTGAAGTGGGGGATAGAGATTCTCTCAATAATGATCTTAATGAATCGCAAAAAACAATTGAGACACATATTGCGAGATTAAATGAACGTGAATCAGAGATTAGAGCCGAATACACAAAGGCTGTTGAGAACTTAGAATGAGCTTGTGATTTCATGATAGAATCAGACTGCTCTACTCTTTCCGACTGGGTAGATTCAGCTACTCAAAAAGGTGCAGTAGCCGTCCTTACTCATAAGAATGGAGATATGGATACAATTGGTTCTGCTTTGGTTATTGCCGAAGCGATTGGGCCTAAAGCCAGAGCCTGTGGTACTAATATTGGTTCTTTGGCCAAGCGAATGCTTTCTGACATGGATTATTCTTTCCACATTTTGGATCCGAATCGACCAATTCTCCCCCGTTCTCTTGGTGGCATCATTGTTGTTGATTCTGCTTCGCCTGATCAAGTTGGTTTTGATTTACCTAATTCGGTACCTATTTGTGTAATCGACCATCATTCATCTTCCTCCGAAAAATGGTCTGAAGATACTCTTCTCATCAAAGATAATTCATCATCTACTGCTGAGATGATTTGGGAATGGATGAAGCATAGATCTTCTGAATTAAGTGATAATGCAGCAGTTTTATTGCTTGCCGCTATAATTTCTGACACCGGACGATTCAAACATGCAAGACCGGGATGTTATCGACGTGTTGAAGAGATTTCAGAGACCAGCGGGGTAGACCCTGTTGATGTAATTGAAAAGATGGAAAATGAGGGTCTGAATTATTCTCAGAGAATGGGTGTTCTCAAGGCTGTGGGTAATTCTACTTCACAAGATGTTGCTGGAGTTATTGTAGCTACCACTAAGGCAAGTACTCACGAAGGCGTTGTAGCCCATGCATTGATTGGTGCAGGAGCTCATGTAGCCTTTGTTCAAAAGAAAATACCAGAGGGTATGCGAATAACAGGAAGAGCCAGCAGAACTGCTACAAATCTTGGTGTTAATCTTGGTGTTGTTATGACTAATCTAGCAAATAAGTTAGGTGGCGAAGGAGGAGGGCATCCTGGTGCCGCAGGATGGTCCGGTAATGTTCATCCTGTTGAACTTGAATCAAGTGTGCTTGCGGCATTATCTACGGAGCTGATGAATTGACAGATATTGCAGATAAAGATCTCTTTAGTATGGCTTCAGCGATGTTAATCGATGGTGCCGAAGGGCCTGATGAGATACTAGCTCTATTATCACCACTTCAACGAGACATAATTTCGATGCAACAGTTACTTGTTGATGGGAAATTAGCAGATGCTACGACAATTTCTGAAGAACTTCTTTCTCGCTCACGCTCTAATTCAGAAAGAGATGCTGAGGCTGAAGTCCGCATCCGTATTGAAAGGGCTTTACTCGCAGTAGAAGGTAATGATAAATCGGGTATGGAACTTAGATGGTGCACTGACCGGTTAAATGCAATGATGCCTGGCTCTTCACTTCACGGAATTGCAATGCTAAATTTAGCAGCATGGCATGCCAATAACGGCGAGATCATGATGTCCTTAGCAATACATGCTGACATTAGTAAAATCAGTGGACATCCACCTGAAATAAGGGGCCTCTCTCGATTAGAAGTTGCAAGGATGCTTTCTGCTTTATCTGATTATGATCCTGCAATGCGTCATTTGTGGACTGCAAGGGCTATTTTCCTTGAATATGAATTAACAGCTGAAGCAATAGTAGCAGGTCTTGAATGGTTAGATTTAGCACTAGAAGAAGTGGATTCTACTGCTCCTAGAATGTTAGAAAGAATTGAATCAGCAGCACCTCGTCCAGTACCGGGTAATTCATGGATCCCATCTAATCCAGAAGATGTTAGAGATGTCGTTGAATATCTTCTTCCTATTTTGACAGTTGACGTCACAGGCGCTGAAAGAAACGATCTCGGACTTATCGTTGATGCTGCTGAAGTTATTGGTGAAGGAACTTGGTTAAAGAAAATCAGTGAACATTCAGGATCAATTCAAGATACTAAACTTCTTGAGGCGCTCCAGTCATGAGTGATAATTTTTCTAATTTCTTTTTCACCCCAGTATAAGTCACCTGGTGGTTCAATGCACCAGCCGACTTCCTCGATATTATTATCCTCTGATTCCCAACCATATGGCCCCGGCTCCTCACTAACTTTCACTAATACTACAGACCCCCCTTCGAATAAATCGGAATCAATTGCAATGGCAGTTCCTAGTAATCCTGTTTCTTCGTAAACCTCCCTTAGAGCAGCTATTTCATTCGATTCACCATTCTCTAACTTACCTCCAGGTAGTTCCCAACCTCTCTCAGAATGCCTCACCATCAACCAGCATGGCACTTCTATTTCTGTTTCTGGTATAACCCACGCAACTACCCATTCATTATCCTCAGTCATCACTCATTTCCTCCTTAATTTGGTTAGCCAGATCTAGGGCTTCTGAATCGCCCTCAGCAGCAAGCCTTCTTGCAATAAAGAAAGCCTCTGAACTTCTGCCCGATTGATGTAATTCTTGTGCTTGTTCTATTTCGGATATTATTTCTTTCGAATCAACTCCCTTTTCGCTTTCAGTGATAGAAGCCGGCGCGGCTAAAATCTGCATTCTTCTTAGGAACTCTACTCTGTCCTCGATGTCCGGGGCGGTCCAAGGTCTAGGTTTCTGACCGTCAATCCTTGCTGCCATTCTTTGTTTGAATTCATCACGTACTTTGACCGATGGCATATGGGTTTGGGCTTGGTCATAGCAGAACCACGCCTTATCTGATTCTTCTCGTCGTTCGTGTAGCCGCCCCATTTTTACCCAGGCTTCGTGGTTTGACGGGCGTTGGGCGAGTAATTTGGCAGTCAATTCTAGATATTCATCTTCCAATCCATTTTCAAGAAGTCTTTCCATTCTTCTTGCAAAGAGAATATTTGCTCTGGCATCAGTGAAATCTAATTCGCGTACTCGAGAAATAAAGGCTTCAATTTCCTCCTTGCTTTGAGTTGATTTCCACCATTGGTCAGGATCCAATGGATCAATTGAAAGAGCAGCCTCCATCAATTTCTTTCCTGATTTGAGTAAATCCACTTCTGCTAATTGTTGTAACAAATCAGGATCTCTTCCTAAAACTAGGAATAACTCATCTAGAACTGCTCTAACGCCATCGTGGTCATTGTTTACTAGTTTTGATTCAAGAAGCATTCTCCAGTTGTCAGGGTGTGTGAAATCATGAAGAACTGCTTGTCTAGCGCTCTGTTCGGCCCATTTTAGGTTAGATGAATCTGTTTTGGAGAGAGCGAGGAACTTTTCGGCCTGACTACGGTGTCTATTCCCTAGGCTTCTGCGAGGGTGCTGTAATCTCGCACCTATGTCGGAGCCAGCCATTCTTTTACCTCACAGAACACTTTCATAGGGGGTGTGGTCAATATTAGGGGAGATTGTTGCATCTATGCCAATTTTACTCGTTAATCCATCTGAATTCCTACTTGGATCTAGACTAGAACCCTTTTGCCCAGAAAGAATTACTGTATCCTTGTCGGGTTGCCATCTCGTCATCAATGCCCATTCTACACGAACAGGGTCTGAACAGTCTATGTCATCGTCAACAACAGTTACTTGTTTCATTGACCGGTGCCCTTCCAATGCTGCATGGATTGCTTTGATTCCATCCCCTTCTTCTTGTGGTTTGATTGCAACTACAGCTGATAGCCAACCACTACCTCCATCGGTCATGTACACGTCAGTACAAGGAACTACTTCATTGACTGCGGCTTTGATTGTAGGTGCTCTTGGTAATCCCATCAAAGTTCTATGTTCAACCTGAGCGGGTATCAAAGCATGAAAGATAGGATTGTTTCGGTGATGGACTGCATCATATTCAATCACTGATTCTTGACGCACATCGTCTACAGTCCCTGTAATATCAACATAAGGCCCTTCATCATCACAATCCAAAGTAATACGGGCCTCCATAGCATATTCTGCATCAGCTGGAACTTGTATTCCATTTGACAGTTCAACCAATTCTAGTGGTTTACCATATAGGCGTTCGTGCAAAGCGGCTGCTACAGTTAATTCATCGAGATTATGCTCGAATGACATTGCGGCAGCAAGAAGAACAAGGGCATCAGGGCCATTTACAACAGCGATATTGACATCATCTCCATTTTCCTGTGCCTGGTCAGTCATTGTACGAAGGTGACGGGGTACGAATCTTGAGACACAATGGTTAGCATCTCGAAGGAATTGACGATGGAATGACATATTTCGAATACCGTTATACTGAGCAATTATGACGGATGCAGATTGGTATCTGCCCCTATCTTCTCTATAGTGCCAGGGAATAGGGAGTTTTGTCAAATCAACATTTTCTTGTGTATTTTCAAGCACAGCAGCCTTGCTTTGTTCAATCAGAACTGGTTGAATTGGGTTTTCCATAGCCCATGCGAGAATGTCAATTAATTCACCAGGTGTCAAATCGTACAACTCACATAAACGATCTCTTGCAAGCACATTCATCACTGCGGAGTGACCCGGCGCTTCATTGACACAAGTAAACATCAGAGGGGTATTGCCTGATGAAATCGAGTGGTCGCACATATCGTGGTTTACACTAACTTCCTTGTCAATGATATCTACGCCAGAGAGTAAGTCCCTGAATGCCATTGTAATGACCTCGTGATGTCTTCTGCTTCAATGTTAGTGAGAGAGGAGCAGTACAGCCCTCCACCTATGGTGAGTCCGTCACGCTCTTATATGGTGGGCAGGTCGGCGGGGCGTTCCTTCGAGGTGCTATGCTTGGGTCGTGGATTGTTCTCTGGACCAAAGATGAAGAAGGACCGCAAAAGGTTTCGCTGGAATGAGCGCAAATTCAAGAGCCGTGAGACCAAGAGACGTCAAGGCGGAATTCTGAAACACGACCCTCTTCGAGGCTCTACACAAGCCAAGGGGATTGTTATTGAGAAGGTTGGTATCGAAGCGAAACAACCTAACTCAGGAATTCGCAAGGCTGTGAAAATTTCACTCATTCGTACCGGTAACAAATTAACCGCTTTCGCACCTGGTGATGGAGCGATTTCTTTCATTGATGAGCACGACGAGGTTCTCGTTGAGGGAATCGGTGGACGCATGGGTCGTTCATATGGTGACCTTCCCGGAGTCCGATTCAAGGTAATCAAGGTAAATGGAGTATCTCTAGATGAGATGGTCCGTGGACGAAAGGAGAAGCCAATCAGGTGATTGCTATGTCTGAAGAAGCAGAAGAAGTAGTTCAGCAAAGTACTCCTATTGCGGGTATTGGAACCATGGTCTTTGGCAAGTGGGATGCAAGCGAGGTAGTTTGTGGTGATCCCGGCTTAGCGCCATACATCAATCTCACAACTATCGGTACGCCACACAGTGGTGGTCGCCATGCTAATGCATGGTTTGGTAAGGCTAAGTTATCCGTAATTGAGCGATTCATCAACAACTTGATGCGCTCAGGTAGATTTAGCGGTAAGAAGCAGCATTGTGCCAAGGCATTTGAGGCTGCTTTGGATAACATAGCTCAAAGAACCGGTGAAAATCCTCTACAGTACTTTATTGACGCTATTGTCAATTCAGCTCCTTGTGAAGAAACAACTAGGATCAAATTCGGTGCAGTTAGTCAGCCTAAGGCTGTTGATTCATCTCCAAGCCGCCGCCTCGATGTAGCCCTACGTCATCTTTCAAGGGGTTGTGCATCAGCAACTGCAAAGAGCACACGTACACTTGAACAGGGTATTATTTCCGAACTCAACAAAGCAGCGGCTGGGGATGTTAGTTCATTCGCTGTTAGTAAGAAAGATGAGATTGAGAGAATCGCTGCTTCAGCACGATAATCGGGTTTTCCGTTTTTCTTCTTCTACACCTTTGTATCACGTAGTGATACAATCGGCTTTATGAACCAATGTCAGGTCGGCCGGGCATCCAGAGGTTGTAAATATGGGCCGTAAGGAAGATAACATTGAGAGAGCCAAAGACGTAATGCATCAGCGAGAGCGTGTAAGGAACCTCGCTATTGCAGCCCACATTGACCATGGTAAGACAACTCTATCCGACAATTTGATTGCCGGAGCAGGGATGATGTCTGAAGATTTGGCTGGCAAGTCACGAGTTCTGGATTTCGATGAGCAAGAGAGTGCTCGTGGAATCACAATTAACGCAGCTAGTGCATCGATGGTTCACAAAGTTAACGAGGTGGATTATCTCATCAATTTGATTGATACACCTGGGCACGTCGATTTTGGCGGTGATGTAACTCGTGCTATGCGTGCTGTTGATGGTTGCATCATTCTAGCCTGTGCTGTTGAAGGTACTATGCCACAGACTGAGACTGTAGTCCGTCAAGCCTTGAAGGAAAAAGTACGACCAGTACTTTTCATCAACAAGGTTGATCGATTAATCAATGAACTTCAGATTGATGGTGCTGAAATGATGAAAAGGTTTGAGAAAATCATTCTCAAGGTTAACAAATTGATTGATACCTTTGCTCCAGAAGATGTTCGTAAGGATTGGAAGGTATCTGTTCAAAACGGAACAGTGGCTTTTGGTTCTGCTTACTACAACTGGGGAATGTCTGTTCCATATATGCAAAAGACAGGATTGAATTTCACTGACATCTACGAGCATTGTGCTGCTGACGATCAAAAAGCACTCTCTAAGAAAGCACCAGTGCATGAGGTCCTATTGGATATGTCAGTTGACAAACTCCCTTCTCCTATTGTAGCACAGAGGTATCGAATTCCGAACATCTGGCAGGGCGACCTAGAGTCTGTTGAAGGTAAGGCAATGATGGATTGCGATTCATCAGGTCCTCTTTCATTGATGATTACCAAAATTTGGATGGATCCTCATGCAGGTGAAGTTGCAGTCGGGCGCGTATATTCTGGTTCGATAAAGCATGGAGAATCTTTGTGGGCAATTGGAGCCGGCAAAGCAGAACGTGTTCAACAAGTTAGTATGATGGTCGGTAGCGACCGAATTCAGGTTCCCGAAGTTACTGCTGGTAACATTGCTGCAATTACAGGTATCCGCAGTGCAGCTGCTGGTGTAACAATCGCTAGGGACAAAGATGCCGAGCCTTTCGAAGCAATACGACACTACTCCGAACCGGTTGTTACTGTCGCTGTTGAACCGAAGGCAATGAAGGATTTACCTAAGTTCATTGATGCACTGCGCGGCCTTGCTAAGTCAGATGCTTCTCTACAAGTTTCAACAAATTCTGAAACCGGAGAGGCTTTACTTGCTGGAATGGGTGAACTCCACCTTGAGATTACCGTGTACCGACTTGAAGAAGAACAAGGAATCAAGGTCCATGTAAGCGAGCCAATCGTTGTTTACCGCGAATGTATCCAGTCTAATAACGAGGGTCATGCTTTCGAGGGTAAGTCTCCAAATCGACATAACAGATTCTATATTGAGGCTGAACCACTTCCTGATGAAGTAGTCCAAGCACTCCGAGACGGTCATTTTGGCGATGGAACAGTTCGAAATAAAGATGCTAAAGAAGCAGGGAACAAATTTGCTGAATTTGGCATGAACAAGGATCTGATGCGAAAGATATACGCTATCAATGGAACCAATGTTCTTGTCAATGACACAAAGGGTATTCAGAATCTTCACGAAACCCGTGAATTAATTATTGAAGGATTCAACGAGGTATGTAAGAAAGGCCCGCTTGCAGAAGAGCCATTGATGGGTGTTATGATGCGGCTAGTTGATGCTAAGCTGCACGAGGATGCAATACACCGTGGCCCTGCTCAAACAATCCCTGCTGTTCGTAGTGCTTGCCGTGGTGCTCTCATCCGCTCCCGTCCAGTTATTCTTGAGCCAATACAGAACATTCGAATTGATGCTCCAAACGATGTAATTGGCGGTGTTACCCGAGAAGTTACCAATAGACGCGGGGTCATAGAAGACATGCCTGTTGATGGTGCAACTGCTTCCGTAATCGGTAAGATGCCCGTAGCAGAAGGCTTCGGCTTCTCTAATGATATTCGCGCAGCAAGCCAAGGACGCGCAATTTGGAATACTGAGAATGCCGGATTTGATATTCTTCCAATGAGTTTGTTCGAAAAAATTATTTCTGAAATTCGTGAGCGAAAGGGACTCAAGCCAGAAGTTCCTGGTGAAGATTACTACTCAGATTGATCTGAATTAGTGTGTTAGCAAAGGGTTTGGACGCTTGCGAATCATAATGATTAGATTGAAATAATGAGTATAAAATAAATTTTTATGGGCGGAATAAGGATAGTTGATTCGGAGCAAGAATACGAGAATGAATTTACGGCAAGATTAGCGAATTATTCTGTAGAGGAATTAGTAGACTCATTTAATTCTGATCAACCTAGTCAAGGTTGGGTAAGTGCTAGAGGAAGGTTTCTTGCTGCATTGCGTCAAGCTTTTTTAGATACTGAAATAGATTGTTCTAGTTTTATCTCTGAAGAAGGTATGTCACTGGATTATCCAATAAGGCTAGAAGGAAAAATCATCTTTCAAGTTAAAGAAAATCAATAGAGCAAAGGGTACCCTATGAGTCGGCCGATGAATCGGCGGTCTCAGTGAATCGGATTCTCAGGAGGAGGAGCAGAGGTTTGGTAGCGATGCCGGAGGAGTAAGCCAGCAGTAAGGAGAAGCAGCGGTATTGAAGGGAATAACAGTTCGCCGTCGAGAGCAAGATTTAGCCAGTTAACGGTTCCTATTCCACCAAGAATTGCCAACATCAACCAGCCTGCAGAGAGAATTCGCGCGTTGAAAAGTGACTTCTGAAGAATCGGTACTTTCTCGATTATGGTTACGGCCGGTTCGGGTCGTCCTGACTGATGCGAAACCGCTTCGACAACGTCCAACAAGGCCTGCTCATACTCCCAAATCACCACTCCTCCAGTGTGTGCACTCAAGGCGCGCTTACTGCACCATTTTGCCGGCGCGCTGGATGACCAACCTTCAATCAATGATGATCTCAGGTGCGAGAGTTTGAGATCAGTTCCCGACGAATGATGGACTCTCGACAAATCGTGTAATAGGCTAGCAAAGTCACGAATTGCAGGTAAATCAAGACTGCTTTCGATGAGGCCATGAGCGAGGCGAGAAGGGCCAATTCGGATTCCGATTTCACCGCTTGAATCCTCGGCGAACATTGCAAATCGCACATCTCCCAAACTCAGGGTTGCAGGCGCTCCTCGGGTGAAAGGGGCGCGCCAGAGTGCTGCTGCTTTGAGTCGCTGCTCAATCTCGTTAAACCGTTCATTCCATCGCTTTTGGTCGGGTGGATTTGTCCATTCTTCTTCTGCTGCGGCGTGGTAGTAACCGAGGGCTGCACCGCATCGGAGGAGGAGGGCTTGGGCTGAATCGAGATCACCTCGCTTGAGGTGGTCTTGCAGAACCTCATTCGCATCTGGGGTTTCTGCGCTAACGCGTCTAAGGAGAATCAAATCGGCATCCTCGTGCAGGTATCCTCCACATGGGATGCAAGCGGTTTCGGGAGCGATTCTTGCGCGGGGCCGGATGTTTGGCCCACCCCACGGTTGAACTTCTGCTATCCACGAACCATCGTCAGCTTCGATTCGGTAGAAGGGGCCCCGCTCTGTGGCCTCAACTTCGATTGCAGTGACGCCCTCAGGGACATCACCCCAGGATTCGAGCGCCTCGGTTGTTTCTGCCCAACCGGCGAGTGTTGCTAGGGATTCTTCCGGTTCGAGGAGGTTGAGGCGTAATCGCCTGCCGCGCATCAGATGAGCAGTGAATCCTAGCGGTGGCTTGCGGTCGCAGTCCACCTCGACCATCTCGGCAGGACGCCAAACACTGTTGAGCGCTGAATCGGACTGCGACACGGCTCGCCGAGAGCCGATGAGGGCTTCATGGAATCGGTTCGGATGCTTCTGTTTCATTCCAAAGCCTTGAATCGGGGTCGATGGGACGATTGACCATGATGGAGGCACCTGTCGAGATGCCGCTGGCCGTTGATATGGACGGTACGCTGATTCTCACAGACATGAGTGTTCTAAGTGCCAAGCGAGTGTTTCTCCGCAAGCCATGGATGATCATCTCGACAATTCTGTTGGAGATTACTGGTAAGCGCGCGAAGTGGAAGAAGAACCTCGCGCGCCAACTCAAGTTTGACCCTTCTGAACTGGATTACCACGCCGCATTAGTCGAGTGGCTTACCGGCGAGAGTGCGCGAGGTCGAAAGCTGATTCTAGCCACGGCCTCAGACCGCGCCGTGGCCGAAGTAATCGCTGCACATGTCGGCCTCTTTGACGATGTCATGGGCTCAGATGGAGTCATCAATCTTCGAGACCACAAGAAGGCCGAGGCACTGATCGCGCGTTATGGAGAGAAGGGGTTCGGCTACTGCGGCAATAGTGTACACGATATCCCAGTCTGGGACCACGCCGGACAGGTCGTGGTTGTCAATCCTGAACGCGGCCTGCTCGACAAGGTAGGCGATGCAGCAGACCTCGTCTTCGAATGAGTGGTTTGAGAATCTCACCTCTACTCGTACGCCCTCGGCGAACCATCGCTTCTATCGCTGGTAATCACCGACCCCTCGCCGCCGACGACCTTTAGCGCGGCGAAGAGGTGGTGAGCCCATGGGCCGCGCACGCAAATCCGCAGGTCGTCGAATCGACGCCCTCGCACACTGGCTGCTGCGCTTCCGCATCATCTCCGCTCCCGCAAGATGGATTGCCAATTCCACGCTCGCATGGAGCGTCATTTCGCGCACCGACCGTATCCGAAGAAACAGGCTGCGAGACCGTGTGAAGGCTGCTGGCCCAGAAATGATGCCACAACACATCTCGATGATTATGGACGGCAACCGTCGATTCGCTTGGAGCCGTTCAATGGATACCGACGCCGGACATGCAGCAGGTAAGAAGAGACTCAAGGATGTCATGCGCTGGGTTCTCGACCTTGAGATTCCTTACCTCACCGTCTACGCTCTATCCACAGAGAACCTGACCTCACGAGAGGGAGAGGAACTCGACACACTCTTCGACCTCTATGTTTCCGGCCTTGAGGAAATCTCTACTGATCCGTTGGTTCACGATAATCGCGTAAAGGTACAAGTCGTCGGCCGCACCGACCTTCTGCCTGAACGCCTTCGCAAAGCAATCGCAGAAGCAGAGGCGGCAACCTCGCAGTACAGTGATTACCTATTCACAGTCTGCCTCGCTTACGGTGGTCGTGAGGAAATTGTCGACGCTGTCAAAACCATCGCAGCCGACCACGCTGCTGGAGACTTAGACATCGACTCCATCGACCCAGCAGCAATCTCAAGTCGCCTCTACACCGCGGATTTACCGGACCCAGATTTGGTGATTCGTACGTCTGGTGAGGAGCGTGTGTCGAATTTTTTGTTATGGCAAATCGCCTATTCAGAACTCTACTTCACCGACGTCCATTGGCCATCCTTCCGGCGCAGCGACCTCTACGAAGCCATCGAGGACTACCAACTTAGGAGGCGGCGATATGGAAGCTGAGAACGCTAGTCAAAACCCTCCACAAGCCCATGTGGTGATTGACGGCTCTCCAAGAGAGGACAAGAAACTACGAGCAGTTTTCACTTTCCCTGATGGGAAGAAGAAAACCACCCACTTCGGAGGGAAGGGATACTCGGACTATACCATTCACAATGACGAAGAAAGGAAGAACAGATACGAGATCAGACACGCTCGAAGAGAGGATTGGGATGATTTCACAACAGCAGGCGCATTGTCAAAGTGGATATTGTGGAACAAACCATCTCTGAAAGGTGGCTTCGACCATTTCTTGGCTTTGTTCTCATTGACTGGCGAACTGAAGGTCAAGACGAGCCTTGCTGGTAACGCTGCACCCTGCCTCCAGTGTGGGAGAGATAGTTATCGAAGCCCGTCTGTCACCGTCGATGCAGTCGCTACTCGCGAGACTGAAAATGGGATCGAGTTACTGATGATTGAACGCGGCCCAGACCCTGCAGTCTGGTCTGGAATGTGGGCCTTCCCAGGTGGCTTCGTCGATTATGGAGAAGATCCAGAGGATGCTGTCTTGCGCGAGATGCTTGAAGAGACCGGAGTTGTTGGTGAGAATCCGCGAATATTGCACGTTCTCGGTGCCCCAGGTCGAGACCCGCGTAAGCACTGTGTCGGCCTCTTCTATCTCGTCGAGGCCGATCTAGAAGCCGAGCCGCAGGGCGCCGACGATGCTGTGTCTGCGGCTTGGGTACCGATTTCTGACCTGAGCGTGGAGAACGTTGCGGCAGATCACCTGAGCGTTGTTGATTTGATGCGTGAATAATCCTAAGTCCTGCATTACACTGGCTACTGTATGAACAAGAAGCAACCAATCTACGCCGGCGTCAAACCGATGTTCCCTTACAACCCATGCATAACCGTCGGAGACGACATTTGGGTGGCCGGTCAAATCGGTATCGATGGCGGAGAATCTATGGCCGAGCAAGCTGCTGCTGCACTGGCAAAAATCGATGCACTGCTCGGAGAAGCTGGCTCCGACAAAGGCGATCTCGTGATGGTCATGGTTCTTCTTGAAAATATGGCCGAATTCGGCGAATTTAACGAGGTCTACGCGGCTTGGCTCGAAGGTGCTATTCTTCCTGCTCGCGCCGCTTATGGAGTGAAGGAGCTGCCTGCTGGTGCGAAGGTCGAAGTCGTCGCGCGCGCAGTGCGCGGTTCGGGTTCTGCTTGAGCGCGCACTCTTGCGCTTCTGTGGCGCCGGCGCCACGATGGGATGATGAAGGCCGAGCACTCCGTCTCGGCCATGAGCGTGTTCAAGGCCTACGATATCCGTGGCCTTGCGGGCAGTGAGTTGGATGCTGAATTCGCACGTCGATTAGGTGCCGCTCTAGTCACTCACCTCAATGCAAATGCGGTAGCTGTGGCACGCGATATCCGTGAATCTGGACCAGAATTACACGCGGCCTTTCTCACGGGATTGACCTCGGCTGGGGCCGATGTTTTGGATTTGGGAATCACAACGACTGGGGTTTTGTATCGCGCCACCGTCGACTTGCAAGTTGATGCCGCGGTGGCGATTACAGCGAGCCATAATCCCCCTGAATACAACGGCTTCAAGATCTGTAATGGCTCACTACCAATGGCTGGTGAAGAATTGCAGGAACTCAAGGCTACATTCGATGCTGGTGAATTCCGCACTGGCCAAGGAAATGTGACTCAGTTGCCTGATTTCAAGGGCCAAGTCCTCGACACCATCGTCCAAAATGCTGGGAAACCTCTCCGCACTATCCGTATCGCCATCGATTGTGGAAATGCGGTCCCCGGACCACTCACCGTTCACCTAATGCAGCGATTAGGCGTTGACCTCGTCCCCATCCATTGCGACTGGGACAATACATTCCCCAACCACCCTCCCGACCCGACGCGCCAGAAGAATATGCTCGACCTCGCAGCGGCGGTAATCGAGAAGGAATGCGAGTTCGGAATTGGAATGGATGGTGACGGTGACCGCATCGGAATCGTCGATGAACTCGGTCGCTTCATCCACCCAGACCGACTGATGGCGCTCATCGCAGCAGATGTCCTCGTCGATCGACGAAGTGGAACCGAAGCCGAACGAACAGTGTTCTTCGATGTCAAGTGCAGCATGGCACTTGAGGAAGCCATCATCGCAAGTGGTGGAATCCCACAAATGGTCCGAACCGGTCACTCATTCATGAAGCGCGAACTGCGAGCCAATCCAGACGCTGTGATGGCAGGAGAGATGTCTGGCCACTTCTTCCTCCACGACCGCTGGCCTGGCTTCGATTGCTCACTTTACAATGCAGCCCGCCTGCTCGAAATAATCGGACGTGACCCCGCTCCAAGCGATGGCGGTCCAAGCTTCTCCGAGCGTTTCAACAATCTACCCGATTATCCTTCAACCGACGAAACGAAGGTACCTCTGACGGCGGGGCGCGAGGAAACCATGGGAATGGTTGAGCGGGCTTTTGCGGATCTTGAGAAATCAAGCGTCGACGGAATCAGAGTGCGCTATCCCGATGGTTGGTACCTCTGCCGACCATCAAACACAGAGTCAATTCTCGTCATGCGAGCAGAGGGGAGAACTGAAGAATCACTAAAGTCAATTTTAGATGATGTAAATTCAAGAATTGGACATATTCTAGACCTTAGCGAATTGGTCTGAATATTCTATTTCAATTACAGCAACCAACCTATTGCACTAAGAAGAATTACCAAAACAAATAGAACTCCGATGAAATCAGTTAGAACCTTCAAATTCATCAATATCTTAACCATCCCCCTTGGAACAAAAGGCAAACCTGAGATCATTTTCTCAGACGCTCGATAAGACTCAACATATTTGTCAAGCAAAGACAAGTAATCACTCCATTCCGCCATCAGATAGCATCAATGGAATGGCCACAATTAGGCCACAAATTCCGACACAAAACAAGCCACAGACCCCTGAAGTACCGGCTAATATGACGCCTGTGCCTTCCCCCATAGAGTCACCGAGAAATGTCTGTGCAATCACACCACTAATCCAAGAGATTCCGAGCCCTGCGAAGATTAACCAGATTCCTTTTTTCTCGTACTTGGTCATTTTGAAACCGCCCACGAAATACAAGCCAGCTGCTATCAGTCCGGAAATCAGAGTTATCGCTTTGTATGCGACTGGAGTGGTTATTGGATTTCCTGCAAAGTCGGTCACGCCGATGTCAGTCATTGAGAACAGCGAACCGAGTAAGATGAAACCTC
>Ga0208522_1001308_pt1 | contig 16180 bp, 13 predicted proteins | sample ETNtaG_25_FD_185763 | JGI IMG/M metagenome (GOLD analysis project Ga0208522, IMG submission 185763) | Marine microbial and viral communities from oxygen minimum zone, Eastern Pacific Ocean - ETNP201302SV86 (SPAdes) (version 2) | ecosystem: Environmental > Aquatic > Marine > Oceanic ... | reverse complement strand
CCACCAGCGTGTCGTCCTGACCGGTGCTGGTCTGGCGCGCTTCAGCAAGCAGGGTGCGGATATCTTCGCGCCCCAGCGCTGCTGCCAGATCGGCTGCCGCGCTCTCAAAGGCCGGGTCCTTGCCCTCGGCCAATACGCGCAAGGTCTCAGCCGCCGCATCGCGCTCGTCTTCGATCCGCGCAATCTCGGCGTCCAGCGCTTCGATGCTCGCTAGCCCGGCGGCAATAGCCTGGCGCATCGGCTTGCCGCCAGCCGCATCCACCACCGCGATTTCCATCTGGGCCAGTTCGGCCTCGGCGGCGCTCACATTGGCTTCCTGCCGCTCGGCATGCTCGCGCAAGCGCAAGGGAATTTCATTGAGCATGGCATAGTTTGGCCGCGCCTTGGCGAAGCCGACCAGATTGGCCACCATGCCATCGAAATAGCGGACCAGATTGCTGGCCTTGTAATTGGAGGTGCCGTAACCGGCCTCCCAGAGATACATGAACAGTGGGTCTTCCCGGTAGGGGCGGCCCTTTTCTTCGCGATCGGCCTCAGCCTGCTCCGTCTTGCGCAGGGATTGCTCGGCAATCCGGTCCAGTTCCTCGGTTTGCGCCCGCTTGGCCGCATAGGCAGGGTCGGCGGCAAGCTTGCTGGCCTGCGCCGCGGTCAGGGCTGCGAGCTGGGCCTGTTGCTCCTCAAGCACGGCAATCGCGGCCGCCCGTTTCTCGGTCAGTTCCGCGCGTCGGGCATCGAGGCCACTGATGGTTTTCTCGGCCTTGCTGACATCTTTCGAATGCGCCTTGAGCGTGTCGCGCGCCTTTGCTTCGGCGGCCGAAATGCGTCCGTCCATTTCTGTCTGCACGGCCGGGTCGAGCCGCAGGCGCGCGAGCTGACGGAACAGTTCCGCTTCATGCTCGCGGATCTTGCTGGCCCGCTCTGCTGCGCGCGAGACGCGCTTGGACAATTCGTCCTCTTCGCGCCGAATATCGCGCATGGCTTCTTCGAGACTGGCCAGGGCCTGTGGTCCGCGAATGCTCATTGGCCTACCACCTGGTCACCGCGCCGCCCAAGACTGGCACGGCATATTCAACGTCGAGGAAACCATCGGACTTGCGGCCCATGATGTTGGATTGAATGATCCCGTCATCGCGCTTGTCGGCGGCCACCGCGTCATAAACGCTTTCCGGGACACGAACGCCCCAGATATTGACCGCTTCGGTCTCGCCATTCTCTTCGTTGAGGATCGGCAGGGTCAGCGCATTGCCATCGGGGTCCAGCGCCTCGACCACGACATAATAATTGGTCGCTTCGGTGTTGATTTCGGGGAACGTCCAGAAACCCGATTGCACGCCCTCGCGATTGACCACACGCAAGGTATATTCGAGCCGCAACTGATCGCGCAGGGCCTCCAGCTGTTCCACCGCGCGCTCCGCCCCGGCGCGATTGCCCTCAGCCGCGAAGGCCTTGCCACGCGCGACCAGCGCTTCGGCTTCGGTCACGGCCTGCTGCACCTTGGTCTCTTCGAAGATGGTCTGGTAAAGCGCATCCATTTTGGCCGGCAGGCCCTGGCTCAGTTCGATTTGCGCCTGTTCAGCCTGACCGCGCTGGTAGGGTTGCCAGATGCCGAAATAGCCGATGCCCGCCACCAGCAGGATGCCCAGAACGGCCAAGAGCGGTCGACCCCATTGCTTGCGGCTGACATAGAGCCGCGCCAGCGTGGTGCCCAGGCCCGGGGCAGGGGGCTCGTAGGCAAAGCGGCTTTCGGCCAGCGCCGAAACCCCTTCCTTAAGGATATGGTCGGGCACCTCGATGCCCTGCTGGTGATAGACCTCGCGCAGTTTCTCGATGAGTTGCCGCTCACGTGTGATCCCGTCGAGTTCCCGCGTCACCAGATTCTGCTGGTGACGCAAGGTGTCGACCACATCCATGGCCAGCATGACCTCGTCCAGCGGGGCCGCGGGTTTTGCCGTCGCGTTACTCATGCAGTGCCTTACTCAATGCAATGCCTTTGCCAGCAACCCGCCCGCCTCAACTCTTGGTTTCGAGCAAGAGGGCGTTGCCCTCGGTCGCCAATGTCGCCAGGCGCTTCTTGCCGTCTTCGACCGCGTCGCGAATCTCCGCTGAATTCTTGGTCGAGGCCACCCGCATCTCATTGATGATGGTGCGGCTCTTTTCCTGGAAGTTGACCACGCTATCGACCAGCTTCTTGACCGCATCGGCGCGCACCGTCGGGCCGTAGCCAGCCTTGATCGCCTCTTCCTGCACCTTGTCGCCGATCTCGGACAGGGTTTCGAGCGACTTGCTCATCCCTTCCTTCATCGCGTTCAGCGTCTCGGTCGATTCGTGCAGGCCGAACATGCCGGTGAACGAGGCCGAAAGCGCAGTCAGAACGGTTTCGTTGGTCGAAAAGAAGGAGATTGACTGCTGATAGACGCGTTCCTTGGCATTGGTCGTCTGCATCAGCCGCGCCATCACCACTTCCGAGGTGTTGTAGGAAATGGTCAGATTGTCCGAGAGGTCCTTGGCGATCTGGTAGCGCTTTTCCTCGTTCTGCATTTCGCGCAGGCGTTCGTCGCGGGCCATTTCCAGCCGCGCCCGGTCGGCCGGTACGTCGCCGGCATAGGTGGCCAGCTCGTCGGCGGCCTTTTGCAGAATGTCCTTCTTTTCTTTGAGGCGCGCCTCGGCGGTCTGCAGCACTTCGAGCGCCATCACTTCGGACTGTTTCAGCGCGCCGCGGAAATCGCGATAGGCCTCGAGAATAGTATGCTCGCGGTCGATCTGGTCCTTGGTGTCGGCGGTGACTTCGAGATAGGTGTCGCGGATCTTGTTAAAGCGCGTGGCGATGTCGCCCCGGCTGACTTTCATCCACACATTGGACGCCCGCTCGAACAGGTCGATCTTGTTGTCTTCGAGCTGATCGACCATGCCCTTGGCATCGTCCCGGATGGAATCGAAGCCCTTGGTGATGTCCTCATAGCGTTCGCCGATTTTCATCGCGGCGACCTGCTCGCGCACCACTTCATTAAAGGCGCTGGCCTGCGAAAGAGTGCGGCCGATGAGGATAACGCGGGTTTCGTCCAACTCGGTGATCTGTGCCAGAAGACCGGTAATGGGCGCCTCGGCCTGATTTTCCGGCCAGATGCCCAGATCGCGGATCGCATTGACCGCCTTGTCCAGGTACTGCAGCGGCTTTTCTGCCAATACCGATACATTGGCTGCAGCGCTCGGTGTGGCTGTGGTCACTTGGTCGGTCATCCCTGGCTCCCTCGAAAGCTATAGGCCCATCTGGCGAAGCTGCCGCTGGCCCTAGATTGCGTCTGCCGGCCCGCCTGACAATTGCAAGTACAGGTCGCGGCAACTATTTAGTCCATATTGGTGCGAAAAAGCCGCACGTAAAGATTTGGGAACAGCACCATGAGCACAAAGCGCGACAGTTTTGTTTCCGCCCCTGGCGCAAGGGAGCAATCGGCCTGATGGATTTTGGCGGGCGCTATCGTATCGCGGCGAGCCGCATGGCTGTCTGGGCGGCTCTGAACAATCCCGAAATGCTCAAGGCCGCCATCCCTGGTTGCAGCCATATCGGCTGGACGGGCCCGGAAACGCTCGATCTGGCGATCACTGTCAACCTGGGCGTGGTCAAGCCCGTTTTCAAAGGCGATCTGATGCTGACCAATGTTGTGCCCGCTGCCAGTTACACGCTCGCAGGCAAGGGCAGGGGTGGCCTGTTGGGTCTGGCAGAAGGCGCCGCCGATATCGAGCTGGCCGATGATGGCGAACAGACGCTGCTTTCCTTCACGGCCAAGGGTGGCGCCTCCGGACAAATCATGAAGCTGGGCAAGGCGGTGATCGGCAATTCGGCGCAGAAGATCATCGATGGCTTCTTTGAGCGCTTTGCGGCCGCCATGGGTGTCGCCATCGAGCCGCTTGGCCCGCCCTGATTGCCTTGGCTAAATCTTTGCTTAACCATGCCGGAATCGGCCGCAACTCGGCCATGATTTCGCCGCGGCCGATAGGGTAGACAGGATCTGGTTCAACGCAATTTGTTTCAAATCCCACCATGTCCTCCGACGCCCGCGACAGCATCGCCCTTTATATCATCGCCGCCACCGCCGTTCTGGTAAGCCTGTTCGCCGATGTCGATCTGGGCCAGCTCTTTCAGGGGCTCTTGGCGCGCCTCTAGCGGCACCCGTAAAACGCGGCCGGAGTCGAGCTCTCTCAACCATTTTTGACCAAATGGGAAAAATTAGCGCCTTCCCTCTTGCGGCAGAGGCCATTGCACGATTTTATCCGCTGTTAGCGCACGCAGATTGACCTACGGACTCAGGTTCCGGTGCTGGTGCGAGACAGGGAGACATAATTCAATGAAAATTTCGACCTTTACCAAGGCCGTTGCGAGCGGTGTTGCACTGAGCGCAGTGATGGCCGGTGCTGCTTTCGCCGATGGCGCGCTCGTCTATGACGGTGGCGGCAAGTTCGACAAATCCTTCAACGAGGCGGCCTACACCGGCGCCGAGCGCTTCCGCGAGGAAGGCGGAGCCTACCAGGATCTGGAAATCTCGGGCGACGCCATGCGCGAGCAGGCCGTTCGCCAGTTCGCCTCGCGCGGCAACAACCCGATCGTGCTGCCTGGCTTCTCCTGGGAAACTGCACTGCGCGCCGTGGCGCCGGAATTCCCCGATACCAAGTTCACCATCATCGACACCGTCGTTGACCTGCCAAACGTCCAGTCCGTGGTCTTCAAGGAGCAGGAAGGCTCGTACCTGGTCGGCGTTCTGGCAGCGATGAAGTCGGAAAGCGGCAAGATCGGCGTCGTGCCGGCCTTCAATTTCGACCTGCTCGAAGCCTTTGCCTGTGGCTATGCCCAGGGCGCCAAGTCGGTAAACCCCGATATCGAAGTGCTCGAGACCTATGTCGGCACCGGCTTTGATGCCTTCAACGACCCGGTCAAGGCGACCGAAGTTGCCAAGTCCCAGCTCGATCAGGGCGTGGACGTGATCTTCCAGGTTGCCGGCGGTGCTGGTGCAGGCGTGCTGCAGGCTGCTGCCGACGCCGGCAAGTATGGCATCGGCGTGGACTCCAACCAGAACCATCTGCATCCCGGTTCGGTCCTGACCTCGATGATCAAGCGCGTCGATGTGGCCACCTACAACGCCATGAAGGGCGTTGAGGATGGTACTTGGGAGCCCGGCCTGATCGTCCTGGGTCTGGCTGAAGACGGCGTTGGCGCTGCCTTTGACGAGCACAATGCCGATCTCGTCACTGATGAAATGATGGCTGCTGTCGAGCAGGCCTCTGCCGACATCATCTCGGGCGCCGTCACTGTGCACGACTACCGCACCGACAAGAACTGCGACGCCCTGTAAGGCTTGAAACGAAAAGGGTGAGACTGCAATGACAGGTCTTAACCCGACAAACGAGCAGCGGTCCTCCGGGGCCGCTGCCTCTGCGCTCGCTATCGAGCTTGTCGGCATCAACAAGCATTTCGGTCCGGTTCACGCCAACAAAGACATTCACCTCGCCGTCAAGCGCGGCACGGTGCATGGCATTGTGGGAGAAAACGGGGCCGGTAAATCGACGCTGATGTCGATCCTTTACGGCTTCTACACCGCCGACAGCGGCACCATTCATGTTGATGGCGTTGCGCACAAAATTACCGACAGCCGCCATGCGCTCGCCTTGGGCATCGGCATGGTGCACCAGCACTTCATGCTGGTCGACAATTTCACCGTGCTGGAAAACGTGGTTCTGGGCGCCGAGGACTCGGCCCTGCTGACGCCGACACTGAACCGCGCGCGCGGCCACCTCAAGGAGCTGGCCCGGGACTATGGGCTCGATATCGACCCCGATGCGATCGTGGGCAATCTTTCCGTGGGCCAGCAGCAGCGCGTGGAAATCCTCAAGGCGCTCTATCGCGGTGCCGAAACCCTCATTCTGGACGAGCCCACCGGCGTGTTGACGCCGGCCGAGGCCGACCATCTCTTCCGCATTCTGGGCAAGCTCCGGGCGGAAGGCAAAACCATCATCCTGATCACCCACAAGCTGCGCGAGATCATGGCGATCACCGACGAAGTTTCGGTGATGCGTCAGGGCGAGATGGTGGCAACGCTTGAAACCGCCGATACCAGCCCCGAGCATCTGGCCGAGCTCATGGTTGGACGCCGCGTGCTGCTGCGCGTGGAGAAGGGCACCGCCAACCCCGGCAAGGTGCTGCTTGAGGTCGAGAACCTCGTCGTCACCGACGATTTCGGCACGCCGCGCGTCAAGGGTGTCAACTTCCAGGTCCGCGCCGGCGAGATCGTCGGCATTGCTGGCGTGGCCGGAAACGGGCAGTCAGAACTGCTCGAATCCATTTCCGGCATGCGTGACCAGAAATCGGGCACCATTCGTGTCCACGGCAATGCCCTCAAGATAAGTGGTGACGATGGCGCGGATAGGGCGCGGAGCGCCGGGCTTGCCCATGTGCCCGAGGACCGCCTGCGCATGGGGCTGGTCACCAAATTCAACGCCTGGGAAAACGCCATTCTGGGCTATCAGGACAGTTATGGCCAAGGACCGGCCCTGGACATTTCCGCTGCACGCGACGCCGCTCGGGAATACATGAAGAAGTTCGATGTCCGCCCTGCTGACCTCGACCTCAAGACCGCCAACTTCTCCGGCGGCAATCAGCAAAAGCTGGTCCTCGCCCGTGAGATGGAGCGCGACCCTGAAGTGCTGGTCGTCGGCCAGCCAACGCGCGGCGTCGATATCGGCGCCATCGAGTTCATCCACAACCAGATCATCAAGATGCGCGACGCCGGCAAGGCTATCCTGCTCGTCTCGGTGGAACTGGACGAAATCCGCTCACTCTCGGACCGCATCCTCGTGATTTTCGATGGGCAGATCGTGGGTGAAGCCGATCCGGCGACGGCCGACGAAACTGAACTGGGCCTGCGCATGACAGGTTCGCACGCCGACAATGTGGTCACCGAACCGGGGATCCTGTCCGAGCATGAAACGCCCACAGACCAGACGCTGGTGGAAATGAGCCCCAAAGACAATTCCGGCAGGGATACCAACTGATGACCCCATTGCCACGCTGGGCCGATGTCGTACTTCTGCCATTTCTCAATGTCGCCCTTGCCTTTCTGATCGGCGGGCTGATCGTTCTTTCCGTCGGGCAGAACCCGCTGCAGGCCGTCGGCATCATGCTCTACGGAGCCTTCGGCTACGGTTCGGGCTTCGGCTACACGCTCTATTACACCACCGACTTCATCTTCGCCGGCCTCGCCGTGTCGCTGGCCTATCACGCTGGCCTGTTCAACATCGGGCCCGAAGGTCAGGCCTATGTCGGGGGGCTAGGCGTCATCCTCATCGGGCTGGCGCTCAATGGCATGCATTGGGCCCTGGTTTTCCCGCTGATGATCATCTGCGGGGCGCTGTTTGGCGCCGCGTGGGCCTTTGTGCCGGGCTATTTGCAGGCCAAGCGCGGCAGCCATGTGGTGATCACCACCATCATGTTCAATTTCATTGCCGTGTCGATGATGGGCTACATCATCAGCCGCATATTGAAGCCCGAAGGCGTCAATTCCGATGAAAGCGCGCCGCTCGACGCCATAACGCGCGTGCCGCAGCTTCGCAGCTTCATCGAGCTGTTCAAGAATTCGCCGGTCAATCTCACCTTCTTCCTGGCGATCGGTGCTCTGTTCCTTGTCTATTGGCTGATCTGGCGCACCAAGTTTGGCTACAAGGTACGTACCGTGGGCAACAACCCGGTGGCGGCCCGCTATGCCGGTATCTCGACCCAGAAGACCATCATGGTGATCATGGCCCTGGCTGGGGCCTTCGCGGCCATGGTTGCGGTCAACAATGTCGGCGGTGTGCAGGGCCGTCTCATCCTCAATTTCGTCAATGGCGCTGGCTTTGTGGGTATTGCCGTGGCCTTCATGGGCAAAGGCCATCCCATAGGCGTTGGCCTGTCGGCGCTGCTGTTCGGCATGCTCTATCAGGGCGGGCAGGAGCTGGCCTTCCAGATGCCCGGCATCACCCGTGAAATGATCGTCACCATCCAGGCGCTGGTCATTCTGTTCACCGGAGCCATGGGCGATATGATGCGCGGCCCGCTCTCGCGCATGTTCTTCCAACCTGACGCACCGGCGGGAGACAAGTGATGGACCAGATCCTCGTCGACATCACCCTGATCCTGGATTCCACCGTACGTCTGGCGGTGCCTCTGATCCTCGCGTCCCTGGCCGGTCTGTATTCGGAGCGCTCGGGCATCATCGATATTGGTCTTGAAGGCAAGCTCCTGGCCGGCGCCTTTGCCGCTGCGGCCATGTCGGCTGTCACCGGTTCGGCCTGGCTTGGCCTGCTGGCGGGCATTGGCGCTGCGCTCGTCTTCTCCGGCATTCATGGCCTCGCCTCGATCAACTTCAAGGGCAACCAGACCATTTCGGGCGTGGCGCTCAACTTCCTCGCTGCTGGACTCACCACATTCCTGGGCCAGTCCTGGTTCCGGCGCGGCGGCTATACGCCCCAGCTTTCGGGCGACCAGCGGTTCAACCCCATCACCTTGCCATTTGCCGAAGAACTGCGCGATGTCCCGGTTCTCGGCCAGATCTATGGCGAACTGATTTCGGGCCACAACATCATCACCTATGTCGCCTTCATCGCCGTGCCGGTGACCGCCTGGGTGCTGTTCCGCAGCCGCTTTGGCCTGCGTCTGCGTGCCGTGGGCGAAAACCCCAAGGCCATCGACACGGCCGGCATTTCGGTGACGCGCCTGCGCTATCAGGCGCTCATCATCACCGCGGTGCTGGTCGGCATTGGCGGCGCCTATCTTTCGATCGCCCAGTCGGCAGGGTTCAATAACAACATGTCTGCCGGACGCGGCTATATTGCGCTGGCGGCGTTGATCTTTGCCAAGTGGCGGCCGGGGCCAGCGCTGCTGGTGTGCCTGATGTTCGGTTTCCTTGATGCTGTGCAGTTCCGCATCCAGGGCCAGGTTTTCCCGATCATTGGCGAGGTTCCGGTGCAGGCCATCCAGGCGCTGCCCTATATCCTGACCGTTGTGCTGCTTGCCGGCTTCATCGGCCGCGCCGTCGCCCCCAAGGCCATCGGCGTGCCCTACACCAAGGAGCGCTAGGCCTTCGGGCCTGGCTGTGGCGGCAACATGACAATCGAAGAGATCGACAAGGCCCTGTTCGAGGCCGCCGAGGCTGTGCGCGCCAGGGCCTATGCGCCCTATTCGAAGTTCCAGGTCGGCGCCGCCATCCTGGCCGATGACGGCCAGATTTACGCGGGCTGCAATGTTGAAAACGCGGCCTATCCCGTTGGCAATTGCGCCGAGCCGAGTGCCATCGCCGCCATGCTGGCCGGTGGCGGGACGCGCATCCGCCGCATCTATGTTACCGGCCCGGGCACCTTGCCTGTGACGCCCTGTGGCGGGTGCCGGCAACGCATTCGCGAGTTTGCCGATCCAGGCGTCGAAATTGTCTCCCATGGTGTCGATGGTACCCCGCTGGTGCAGACGCTCGATCAGCTTCTGCCGCACAGCTTTGGCCCGGAGCATTTGTAGACATGACCAAAGCCGCCAGGACCATCCGCAAGATCGCCGGCAAGGAGCCAATCGCCGCCGCCCTCGTGCTCGGCTCGGGCCTTTCGGCCATTGGCGATTTGCTCGATGAGAAGATCACTATTCCCTATTCGGAACTGAAAGGCTTTCCGGGCGGTGGCGTCTCCGGTCATGGCCGCGACCTGCTGATCGGCCAGATGGGCGGCAAGCGCGTCGCCGTGCTCACCGGTCGCCAGCATTATTACGAACACGGCAATGCCGCTGCGATGCGCCCGGCGCTGGAGGCGCTGAGCGAACTGGGCGCCGAGACACTGCTGCTCACCAATTCCGCCGGCTCGGTCGACCAGCGCTTCCAGCCCGGCGACCTGATGCTGATTGCCGATCACATTAATTATGCCGGGATGAACCCGCTGATCGGTGAGCCCACCGACCGCCGCTTTGTGAACATGGTCAATTGCTACGATCTCGACCTGCGCGCCAAGGCAACCGAGCTGGCCCAGCGTTTCGACTATGCGCTGGGGGAAGGGGTCTATCTCTGGTACTCCGGCCCCAGCTTCGAGACCGTGGCCGAAATCCAGATGGCCATGCGTTTAGGCGCCAATGCCGTGGGCATGTCCACGGCACCAGAAGTCATTCTCGGGCGTTTCTTGGGGATGAAGGTCTGGGCCTGCTCGTCCATAACCAATATGGGCGCGGGTCTTTCGAGCGAAAATATCAGCCATGAGCACACCAAGCTGATGGCTGTTCAGGGGGCTGAAAAACTCAAGAAACTGATCCCCGCACTGGTGGAGGAACTATGAGTCTCAAGGTCGTCGACAACAAATCAGCCGAGCCGGTGCACAAGCGCAATCCGGGCTATCCGCTCGATCTCGACTGGGTCGAGCGCGTCCGCATGAATCGCTCGGCGCTGGAGCGCCGCGCCGGCACCATCGGCGCCCGCCGCACGGTCAAGAAGGACTACCAGCTCGCCTGGCTCCTCAAGGCGATCACCATGATCGACCTCACAACGCTCAATGCCGATGATACCGATGGCCGGGTTGAGCGCCTCTGCGCCAAAGCCCGTAACCCCATCCGCCGGGACATTCTCGAGCAACTGGGCATGGGCAACCGCCGCATCCTGCCCGGCGCCGTCTGCGTCTATCACACCTTCGTGCACACTGCTGTGCAGGCGCTGGAAAACACCGGCATTCCCGTAGCCGCTGTCTCCACCGCCTTCCCGCATGGTCTGGCGCCGGTCGAGACCAAGATCGCCGAGATCGAGGCTTCGGTGAAGGATGGGGCAAAAGAGATCGACATCGTCATCGAGCGCGGCATGGTGCTGCGCGGCGACTGGCAGGCGCTCTATGATCAGGTCAAGGCCTTCCGCAAGGCCTGCGGCGAGGCGCATATCAAGACCATTCTGGGCACCGGCGAACTGGCCACCCAGACCAATATCGCCAAGGCGTCGCTGGTCTGCATGCTGGCCGGCGCTGATTTCATCAAGACCTCGACCGGCAAGGAAAAGGTCAACGCCAACCTCGTCACCTCCCTGACCATGATCCGCATGATCCGCTGGTTCGCTGAAGAGACCGGCATCGAGATCGGCTACAAGCCCGCCGGCGGCATCGCCACGGCCGGCGACGCGCTCAAATACATGGCGCTGATGAAGGAAGAGCTGGGTACCCATTGGCTGCAGCCACACCTGTTCCGCTTCGGTGCCTCGTCGCTTTTGACCGATATCGAACGGCAGCTGGAACATGGGCTGACCGGCCATTACGCTGCCGATTATCGCCAGCCCATGGTGTGATGAGTGCGGAGGGGATCGGCCCCTCATCCGGCGCTGAGCGCCACCTTCTTCCCGCCGGGAGAAGTATCAGCGGCCCTGCCGCACCCGCAGAATTCAGGCACTCGCGAGGAGGCCACACATGAACAAGATCGCGCAAATCTTCGATAGTCTCGAATACGGCCCCGCGCCCGAAGCGCCTGACCAGGCCATCGCCTGGCTCGACAGCAAGGGCCGCAAGTTCGGCCACTTCATCGATGGCAAATGGACCAAGCCGGGCAAGACTTTTACCGCCGACAACCCGGCGACCGGCGCTTCGCTGGCCGAGATCACCGATGGTACTGCCGGTGATGTCGACGCGGCCGTCAAGGCGGCCCGCGGCGCATTCAAATCCTGGAGCGCGCTTAGCGGCTATGAGCGCGGCAAATATCTCTATGCCATCGCGCGCATGATCCAGAAGCATAGCCGGCTCTTTGCCGTGCTCGAAAGCATGGATAATGGCAAGCCGATCCGCGAGACGCGCGACGCCGACATTCCGCTGGTCGCCCGCCATTTCTACCACCACGCCGGCTGGGCCACGCATCTGGCCACCCAGTTCCCCGACCACGTGCCCTATGGTGTGTGCGGCCAGATCATTCCGTGGAACTTCCCGCTGCTGATGCTGGCCTGGAAGATCGCACCGGCGCTGGCTGCGGGCAACACGGTGGTTCTCAAGCCGGCCGAATTCACCTCGCTCACCGCGCTGCTCTTTGCCGAAATCTGTGAGCGCGTCGGCCTGCCCAAGGGCGTGGTCAACATCGTCACCGGCGAGGGCGACACCGGTGCCGCCATCGTCAATCATCCCGATATCGACAAGATCGCCTTCACCGGTTCGACCGAAGTGGGCAAGATCATCCGGGCCGCAACGGCTGGCTCGGGCAAGGGACTGTCGCTCGAGTTGGGCGGCAAATCGCCCTATATCGTTTTTGAGGATGCAGATCTCGACTCTGCTGTCGAGGGTCTGGTCGATGCCATCTGGTTCAATCAGGGCCAGGTCTGCTGCGCCGGTTCGCGCCTTCTGGTGCAGGAGAGCATCGAGGAGCGCTTCATCGCCAAGGTCAAGGCGCGCATGGCCAAATTGCGCGTCGGTGACCCGCTCGACAAATCCGTTGATATCGGTGCGCTGGTCGCTCCAGTGCAGGTCGAACGCATCAAGGATTTGATGAAAAAGGGCGTGGCCGAAGGCGCCCATGTCTATGAGCCCGATTTTGAGCTACCGGGCGGCAATTGCTATTTGAAGCCGTCCCTGGTCACCAATGTCTCGCCGGCAAACACGCTTGTGTCCGAAGAAATCTTCGGGCCGGTGCTGGTCGCCATGAGCTTCCGCACCCCCGAAGAGGCCGTGGCCTTGGCCAACAACACCAAATATGGTCTTGCCGCCACCCTCTGGAGCGAGAACATCAATCTCGCTCTCGACATTGCGCCGCAGCTCAAGGCCGGTGTCATCTGGATCAACGGCACCAATAATTTCGACGCCGCCGTTGGCTTTGGCGGCTATAAGGAAAGCGGCTTTGGGCGCGAAGGCGGCCGCGAAGGCATGAACGCCTATCTCAAGCCCGCCTGGGAAAAGACGCTCAAGGCAGCCCCCTCCACGGCCCCGACAAAACCGGCAGCGGCAAACCCGCTCGATACCGGAAGTCTCGACCAGACCGCCAAGATGTATGTTGGCGGCAAGCAGGCGCGTCCCGACAGTGGCTACAACCGGCCTGTGCTCGGTCCCAAGGGCGAGCTGGTCGGCGAAGTCGGCGAAGGCAACCGCAAAGATATCCGCAACGCGGTTGAGGCCGCGCGCAAGGCTCTAAGCTGGGGAACGACTGCAGCCCATACCCGCGCACAGATTCTCTACTATCTGGCTGAGAACCTCGATTACCGGCGCGACGAGTTCGCTGCCCGCATCAAGGCGCAGACGGGCGAGAACGGTGCCGAGGAAGTCGCCCTTTCGGTGGAACGTCTTTTCGCCTTTGCCGGCTGGGCCGACAAATATGATGGTGCGGTGCACAATCCGCCCCAGCGCATGATTGCGACGGCATTGGTCGAGCCGCTTGGCGTCATGGGCATCGTTGCGCCGCCCAGCCGTCCGCTGCTCGGTTCAGTGGCATTGCTCGCTCCGGCCATCGCCATGGGCAATACCGTGGTTCTGGTGCCCTCCGAGCGCAGCCCACTCTCGGTCACCGATCTCTACCAGGTGCTCGAAACCTCCGACGTCCCCAATGGCGTGGTCAACATCGTCACTGGCGACAGCACTGCCCTGGCCAAGACATTGGCCGAGCATGACGGCGTCGATGGTCTGTGGTTTGCCGGTTCGGCGGAGAGTTCCGCCATGGTCGAAAAGGCCTCGGTGGGCAATCTCAAGCAGACCTGGACCAGCCGCGGTCTCTATTACGATCTCGCCGATCCGCGCTTTGCCGGCGATTACTTCCTGGCCAAGGCGACACAGGTCAAAAACGTCTGGATCCCTTACGGGGCTTAGTGCCTCGGATACCCCACCCGGCCTCCCCCAGATAGGGGGAGGAGCGCCACAGCGTATGGGATGAGAACTCGCCCAAAGCGCGATCTATTCCTCCCCCTATCGGAGGAGGTTTGGTGGGGGGTATCCCTCAACAAAGAAGAGCCACCCATGGTCTTTCTCCCCCAAGAGGTCATCCTCAAGAAACGCAATGGCGAGATCCTCGCCAAGGACGACATCGCCCAGTTCATTGCTGGCTTTGCCAATGGTACGGTCTCCCATGCCCAGGCAGCGGCCTTTGCCATGGCCGTCTACTTCCAGGACATGAATATGGATGAGCGCGTGACGCTGACCTTGGCGATGCGCGATAGCGGCACCGTGCTCGACTGGTCCGACCTCGATGGGCCTGTGGCCGACAAGCACTCGACCGGCGGCGTGGGCGACAATGTCAGCCTGATGCTCGCCCCGATCCTGGCGGCCATTGGCATTTACGTGCCGATGATTTCCGGGCGGGGCCTGGGCCATACCGGCGGCACGCTCGACAAGTTCGATGCCATTCCCGGCTACCAGACCCAGCCTGACAATGCGCTCTTCCGCAAGGTGGTGAAGCAGGCCGGCTGCGCCATTATCGGCCAGACCGCCGACCTCGCCCCCGCCGACAAGACGCTTTATGCCATCCGTGATGTCACCGGTACGGTGGAATCCATTGCCCTGATCACCGCCTCGATCCTCTCAAAGAAGCTCGCCGCCGGCCTCGACGCACTCATCCTCGACGTCAAGACCGGCTCTGGCGCCTTCATGCCGACGCTGGAAAAGTCGACTGCGCTGGCCGAGAGCCTCGTTGCCGTCGCCAATGGCGCAGGCCTGAAGACCGGCGCTTTGATCACCGACATGAACGAGCCGCTTGCCTCGGCGGCAGGCAACGGCCTTGAAGTGCGCAACGCCGTCAACTTCTTGACCGGCGCCCACCAAGACCCACGCTTGCGCGAGGTCACCTTGGCCCTCTGTGCCGAAATCGCCCTGATGACGGGCAAGGCCACAACGCTGGACGAGGCCCGCGGACAGGTCGAAACCGCCCTTGATAGCGGTCGCGCCACAGAGCATTTCGCCAGAATGGTCACCGCGCTCGGAGGCCCCGCCGACTTTATCGACAAGATGGATACTCACCTGGCCGCCGCACCTATCATTCGCGATGTCTTTGCGGATGAACAGGGCACGGTTTCGTCCATCGACACCCGTGGCGTCGGCATGGCGGTGGTCGCTCTTGGCGGTGGCCGTGCCACGCCGACCGATGACATCGATTATCGCGTCGGCTTCGACCGGCTTGCTCCGCTAGGTGCAGTTGCCGATGCCCAGACACCCATTGCCCGCATCCATGCAGCTGACGAAGCCAGCGCCGCCGATGCAGCAGCGCGGCTGAAACGCGCCTATGGTCTGGGCGAAGCAGCCATCAAAAACCCGATCATCGCCGGCCGCGTCGAGCCCAAGGAGTAACGCCCATGCCCCGCGCCATTGTGTGTCTCCTCGACAGCGTCGGCATTGGCGGCGCCCCAGATGCTGCCAGCTACGGCGATGAAGGATCGAACACGGTCGGCCACATCGCCGAATGGGCCGCCGCCGGCAAGGCGGATCGTGAAGGTCTGCGCACAGGCCCGCTTCATGTGCCGAATATGGACGCCATGGGTCTGGGCGCCGCCATAGAACTCTCCACCGGCACCCTGCCACCCAATCTCTCGGACACGCCCAAGGGCGGCCGTTTCGGCGTCGGGCGCGAGGTGTCCAGGGGCAAGGACACACCTTCGGGCCATTGGGAAATCGCCGGCGTGCCAGTCCCCTTCGAATGGGGCTATTTCCCGCAAACCGAGCCGACCTTTCCGCCTGACCTGATCACCGAATTTCTGAAGCGCACCGGCCTCCCCGGCATTCTGGGCGACAAGCATGCCTCGGGCACGACCGTGATTGCCGAATTGGGCGAAGAGCATATCCGCACCGGCATGCCGATCTGCTATACCTCAATCGACAGCGTGTTCCAGATCGCAGCGCATGAGAGCCATTTCGGCCTCGACCGGCTCTACGAGATCTGCAAGATCGCCTTTGAATTGACCGAGCCGCTCAAGATCGGGCGCGTCATTGCCCGCCCCTTCATCGGCGAAACTGCCGAGACCTTCAAGCGCACCGGCAATCGCCGCGACTTCGCCATTGCCCCGCCAGAACCGACCCTGCTCGATCGCAATGCTGCCGCCGGCAACCAGGTCTTTGCCATCGGCAAGATTTCCGACATCTATGCCGGCTCCGGCGTCACCCACAAGCTTAAGGGCACCGGCATCCCGCAGCTTTTCGATCGCACGCTCGAGGCCATGGAAATGGCGGGCGACCGGGCCTTCATCATGACCAATTTCGT
>Ga0208522_1001306_pt1 | contig 16221 bp, 10 predicted proteins | sample ETNtaG_25_FD_185763 | JGI IMG/M metagenome (GOLD analysis project Ga0208522, IMG submission 185763) | Marine microbial and viral communities from oxygen minimum zone, Eastern Pacific Ocean - ETNP201302SV86 (SPAdes) (version 2) | ecosystem: Environmental > Aquatic > Marine > Oceanic ... | reverse complement strand
CGGAAGGCATAGATGCTCTGTTTTCGATCTCCAACACAACATACAGTAGGCTCCCAAGGTGTCTCGGGTGAAGGGTGGCCTTCCGGCAGGGAACGTTGCCCCCATAGGCGGCCCAGTAAGCGCCATTGCTGTGCTGAATTGTCCTGGGCTTCATCGATGATGAATGCCCGGTAACGTGAACGAATATCGCGCAATCGAGCATGACGAATCTGGAGATCTTCCAACAATCGTGCGGTCTCTTTGGCATCCAATCCTGAAGCTTGGGGGTCACGAGCGAATCCTTCCATCAGAGCTAGAGCCGTCAAGATGTGTTCATCACTCCATGAATCAGCAGGTAAGGCATCCAATGCTCGAACCACCTCAATGGGGTAATGGGCTCGCATAATCCGGGGGCAACGCGCCAGTAGAAGATCCGCTGCTAGCGAGGAGACATCATCGAATTCATGTACACCCTCTCGAACTTTGAGTTCGTGAAGAATGTCTAGTAGAGAACGATGGCAAAGAAGCATGTCTTGGAGATGGCATGCCTCTTCTTCGATGCCGAACGTCAATGAATCCCCGGGAGATGCATGAGGGAGTGGGGACTGAATGCGATGTGGAAGTAAACCGGCTGCCGCAGGCATATGAGGTACAGGGAATGGTGTTTCATCGAGAAGGAATAGTGCGCGAGCAAGGGGTCTGAAAGAGCGTCCAGCGACATCATTCCACAACCTCGTAATCGCATCGCCAAGATTCTTGGCATCTTCCTTTGCGTTCGTATCCTTGACTCCCCCCCATGTTGAAATTCCACGGGGCCATGCCTCTGAACTTGCTAAATTTCCACGGCTAAAAGCGCTCACCTTTGATTTGTGATGTGAAGCAGTGGTACAGGTTGTCACACACAGTGCATGCAACCACAACCAACGATTCCAAAGGGTTGGAGGGGGGCCATAATCAACCAAATCAACCAATGTTTGGAATCTCGTTCCGCCAGTCAACGCATTGGCCACATCGAGATTGTGACCATGCGTTCGAACATGATTAACCCATGACAAGCAGGCTTGGTGAATTTCATTGACAAATGCATCGAAAGGTGGGTTGGCCGGTTCCAATATGCCACCGATGAGGCGCCGTACATCATCGGGTTCAACCTGTCCATCTGACTCAAGATGACGGGCAACCGTATCTACGAATACGCGATTTGACAACAATGACGAGAGAACCGTTCTCACCGTATATCGGCTACCAAATCTACGGGCAAGGCGATCGCGGGCTTCAATCAATAGTGGCGCTCTTTCACCGGATACGCCGGCTGCAACTGCATCGCCTGCTGATCGAAGTCTCCACAAGCCCTCAAGTGCGAGTCCGAGCAATACGTGGCGATCGGCATCATTCACGACTTCATCGGTTGGTCGCTCGGATAAATCGGCCCTCCATGGTGCGATTAGACGAGAGAGGAATGAATCGATTGTACCAATTGGAGCATCTTCGAGCATGGCCGTCAATTGATCAATGAGTCCCTCGTGTGTGACACGTGAATCTCTGCGTTCACCACCATCGTCGCGAGTCGGTCCAGGTCGTAGACGATTCAATTCTTCCCAAAGGCGGTGGCGCATCTCTTCTGCGGCTCTGGTTGTGAATGTCAAGACCACGACTTCGCTGGGTAGCAGGCCTTGCCATTGAGTCAAATCTTCACGCTCTGCCAAGCCAATTCGCAATGCACCTGCACCCAACGGTTTGGGTCGTGGGCCGGCTGGTAACAATCGCGTGGCTCGTTGGTCGATGGAAAGGTAATGCTCGATAGTGCGCCCAACAATGCTCTGGGTTTTCCCGGTTCCAGCTCCTGCATCTAAGATTAGGTGCATATCAATGGCGAGAGCAAGGCGTTGCCCCACATTCAGTTCCATGTCGAGTCACCTCCAACAATGGGTGCCAATCCACAGGCTTCCTTGACCTTGCACCAAGTGCAAACATACTCTTCTGGGGTCGCGTGAACACGTCCAGAATTGGCAGCATCAGCAACATCGAATGCGGTTGTCAATCGCTCTCGCATCCATGCACGAAATGGGTCGCTGGATGCTTCAACGTCCTCACCGGGCAATCGATGGGTGTCATGTGTAAATGCCGTAATATCGCCGACTCCATTTTCATCTAATAAATCGGCAAATGCTGGACTAATCTCTAGGCTGTGGTTCGTGAACGAACCCACTTCTGAAATTCCAACACCGATGACAAGATCACCGGGGTGTGCAATTTCCCATGAACGAGCGTAGAGACCAAGTTGCAATTCATCGAATAGGGCTTTTCTATGTCGTTCTCCAACCCTAGATGCTTTTGGCCCGTCAACTGATTTAATATCGCGAATTAGAATAAGGCGTTTCGGTTTCCACTCTGAATCTTCAGACCAATCCAAGGGCGCCACAGTTTCATCTCCATCTTCACCGTCCGGAGAATGGAAGACATCTACTCTATCGATGAAGCCAGTAAGTTGCATAGTTCGTCCATCAGGATGTTCGACATCGATTCCATTCAGGGACCATTCAATGGAAATTGGAATTGAATTGTGTAACTCCAATTCGGCCAAGAGAAGATTGCCCAGTCTTCCTGAAGGCGGCATTGGTTGAGGCGATGCAAGCCAATCCAACCACGATTTTCGACTTAATCCGATTAGGTCGTGGCGTCGCTGAGCAGCGGTGGCATCTTCCCTTTCCAACCAAGGTGCACGACGGCCAACATAATCCAATATGTAGGCGAACAAGTCTTCGACTGAGCAACCCATGTTGGCCAAAGAACTGGCACCAGCAGAGGGGCGTTCGGTGTGCTCGGGTAAGGAGAATACATTCTCAAATAGAGTACTCAGCGAAGCGTGAACCAAATCACCACGAATTCGTGCATCTAAATCTTCGTTCTGCTGCTCAAGTCGCCCAGCATTCAGGCGACGCTCCAGCCACCCTTGTCTAGGACAAGCCTGCCAACGTTGCAAACGGCTGGCCGACCAACGTGTTCGTGTATGTTTGCCACCTCCCGTGAGACCATGTCTCTGATCAAAAACGGGCAGGGATGTGGAACTTGGGGCCAATGGACGCGGATCATTGGCCAGAAGATGGAAGCGACCTAATTTACCACCTAGAACCGGCCATGAAGCGGCATCACGCGGGGTGACTTCGCCGGGAGCGCCTGCCCCTGTAGGGACGATTTTCATGTTTCCAACGCCGCAATAACGGTCATGCAATTCCATTCCAAGATATTCTTCACCAGATTGAACTTGAGTGGGTTGTCGGCGAAGTCGATCCTGCATCAATGATGTATCCAATGGAAGTGAAATCGATTCTGGACGTAATGGTGGGGAAATTGGTTGACGGGAGTCGCGAAGTGAAAGGCCGGCTCGCTGACGATTGTCGCGAATGCTACGTCCTGAGAGATGAATCTCCGCCCGAGCAGGGCCGTCGTTTCGAATTATTTCGATGGTAGAAGGAATCCAAGCGAGATGATGGCCGCGTGTTCGTTCACTTGCTGCTGTTGGCCAATCTACCATGAAAGGAGGGTGTTGGACTGATTCTGCTGTATCTGCACCCCCATGAAGGGAGAACCATTCGGCAATCGGAGCCGCGGGTTGACAGTCTTCATCGAGTCCTGAGGCGTCGATGAGAATCACGGAAGGGGATGCATGCATCAAGTGATGCAGGGAGTGACGAGCATCTCGGAGAGGTGCATCTGGACGACACAGATTCAATTCCTTGCAGGTGACTTCATCCAACCAAGGCAATTTCTCAGTGCGCAAAGCCCAGCCTGCATTGGTAAGATGGGTGAGAATGATGATGTCAGCAGTGGCACCCAGAGCCTCTTTTGGAGTTAGGATACGAATCTGATCGCCGGCCTCAATTTTTGTCGGTGCTTCCATATCTTCAATCAAACCAAGAAATTGTTCCGCCCATTTTGGACCAGAAGATACGATTGAGTGTTTCAACGTTAACTGGGATGAGCGGTAATGGGTGTATTCGTCAAGAAGGCGTTGAAGTGAACCGGCTTCGGTCTGCATCGATTCCCAATCGAGATGAGCAAGGAGGTGAGAAATCCACTGATCACCATCGTTTGCAGCTGGAGGTAATGGTAACTGTGCTCCAGTGTAACAACCAACAGACAATTCGGTTTCATCCAACAACGCACGTTCTCCCGAACTTAGGAGTGGAGATAATCTCGACAGGAGAGAGAGGAACCACCATTGCGTACATTCGGCTCGCCGGCCCGCTTCATCACTATCTTCCCATGGAGCTGGATATGAGGGTGAGGCGAGGGCGCGCAACCACCTCGATAGGGCGCCATAGCCCCCCAGAATATGCCACGAACGAGCCAGACCTTCCAATCGATTGGTGTCCATCTCGGGCTCCCAATCACTGAAATCTGGGTGAGGGGCATGGTGAAACCATTCGCTGATGAATCGCAGACTCTGCTGGGCACCTAATCCGCGAATTCTAGACATTGCCCAAGCCTCAGGGCCATGGCCAATCGATGTAGTCTCGCCCAACCAATGAATTGAGGGGGTCGCTTTGAGGGTCGTGGTGTCTCGGGGTAGTCGCAAACCAACTTCAGCCAACCCACGCCCCCATTGTTCAGAACGATTCTTCCAACCGGGATCAATGATGAGTGCGCGAGCATTTGAATCTGCAGTTTGTACCCAATCTCGCAGAACCTCTAGTGTCGCTGGTATACCGAGGCCACCCCGTGGAACCAAAACCCGATGTACAAATTGATCACATGGTGTCGGTTGCCAGATTTCGTGGGGTTGAAGCCAAGTCGGCATTGTTTCTTCGGTGACTGGATGTACGTCCTTGAGAATGGCTCCATGAAATCCCATTCGGTAATTCCCAATGGGGGCGTCGCCATGCTGACACAATTGGTGAATATGACTAAATCGATTCAATGACAACAACAACAATCGGTCACTTTGTGACAATGTCGGCATCTGATTCATGATGACAATGCCTGCAATTCCCGTGACGGTGAATGGCGTTGAATTACTCGCCTCCAAGGTATCGATGATGGTTCGATGGTGGAGCAATGGATGCATTCCATTCATTTTCTTGCCCATCCGCTTGAGGCGTTTGTTGAATCCAACGATTCCGGGGCCATCCCATGAACGAATGTTTTCGACATCGAAAGTGCGTGCTAAACGGGTTAGTGCACGCGTTCGTCCTTCGCCCCAACGATGTTCTGGTGTCGGATGTAAGAGCGGAAATTCGCCTTCGCGAGCAGCCTGTTCACATTCGGAATGCAGCAATCTGTTTGCAGCTGCACTTGATGACAATAATCTAGGTAGGCGCAAATCAGCATGCAATGATTTCCACAGTGAAGCCAACGTGTGGTGGCGCGAGCGGTCAATAGGACCAATTTCAGAAGCCTCCAATCGAGATAGTAACTCTGCTCTTGAGGCATCAGAGGAATGGATAACCAGAAGCGGTTCCATAGTAGGAAGCAGGACTTGGTCCTGCAATTGCTGGAATAACCACTCGGGAAACTGTCCGGGCGGAATATGTTCCAAAGTCAATCCGAAATCCATGGCGACGCCCCCGTGAGCGTTGTAGGTTCTCGCGGGGGTTCTTGAAGGATTGGCTTCATTCAATCTCGGCAAGCCACTGCTGCAGCCCCGAGTGCGATGAGGCCGAGTGGTGCCAAGAAACCCGGCAATAAGCCCGCATCGGGTTCGGGTTCGGGTTCGATTATGGGTGCTGTTTGATCCCATTCATGCACGACGACCAATGACAAATCGTCCCCGTCATAAGCGGCGGGGAGAGTTATCTCTTGCTCGCCACCCCATTCGCGGCCATCATCTTGCAATGTCTCATTGAGTTCAATCACCGCTCGTACGATGTCATCATAGTCTTCCAATCCATTCCCACCTTCGGGGAAATAGGCTGAATGCTCTACTACCATCAAGAGATGTCTCCACGACATCCATTCTGGTTCATCGGGATGGATGTCAAATTTCCACGACAGTGTTCCTGAACTATTGTCTCCCGTCCAGGTGAAATCGGATTCGAGACCCCAAGATCTGTATTCGTGTTTGTCGGCAAACATCGATGCATAATCTGATTCTAATGATTCACCGCTAGGGGCGCTTCCTGCCACGAACCGGTGTCCATCGAAAACGACCGTGGGTGCCGCCCTCTCCAAACCGCTCGCAACCTGTGCACTGGTTCCTCCATACAGTTGAATCCAACGGTCGTCTCCTGCCTGTGTTCCAAAGGGATCTTGAGATTCGTCAATGAATCTATGATGAACAAGAACTGTCGCGGATTCATTTTCAAGAACATTCATGAGGGCGTGTTCTGAATATACACAGTTTTGACACCATGTAGCTGTGTAAACTTCCACCACCTGTACGCCAGTCATATCCCCTCCAGCAGACACCGTGGTTGAATTGTTGGAAACGTTGGTCAAATCAATCATGTATCCACCAAGAACACCCTGATCTGGAATCATGACTGGGGTTCCTGCATGAACGGGGGCGGGAAGCAGAAGAATTGCGAACAAGAACAAAGTCAGGCACTTACGCATGAACGGGCTACGCCCGTCTCCTCTCTAAATCATGCGGCTCATAGTGCAGCGAACGCAGCGATGGTTCTGTCAATGTCCTCATCGGTGATGTGAAGATGAATGACTGCACGAACGGCTGTGGGTCCGACATCGAGTACATCGACCCCGTGCTCTGCTAAACCTGCCATAATTTGTTGCGCGCCTAGCTCGCCATCTACGTAGACCATGTTGGTCTGAACACTGTCGAGGTCGACCGTGAATCCATCGATAGCGTTCACAGCTTCTGCCAATCGACGAGCGCGGGAGTGATCCTCAGCCAAGCGCTCAACATGGTTCTCTAGAGCATACAACCCACCTGCTGCGATGATGCCCGCTTGTCGCATGCCACCACCAAACATTTTGCGCCAGCGATGGGCTCTCGCAATGAACTCTGAGGAACCGACCAGAACACTGCCGACCGGTGCACCCAAACCCTTGGACAAGCAGATGGATATGGAATCATAATCGCGGACCATTCGCGCTGCATCTGTTCCTGTGGCGATGACAGCGTTGAACAGGCGTGCACCATCGACATGAGCAGCGCATCCATTGTCGTGCGCAATCTTTGCAATGGCATCCAGTGTCTCTTGTGGATAGCAAGTGCCACCCCCTCTGTTTGAGGTGTTTTCAACACAAACCAGTGATCCATCTGGATAGTGTCCGAGGCTACCTTCTGCTTTTCGAATAGCATTGGCGACATCGTCTGGATTCATGATGCCCCGATCGGCATCAACCAAAGCGACTGAGCAACCGGAAAGTGTAGCATATCCTCCACCCTCATACTGATACACGTGTGAAGTAGTCTCGGTGATGATTTCATCACCGGGTGATGTGTGAGTACGAATAGCAACCGCATTGGACATAGTCCCGCTAGCAACGAACAGAGCAGCTTCCTTGCCTAGCAATGATGCTAGATGGTTTTGCAATGCCTGAACCGTTGGATCGTCGCCAAGGACATCGTCGCCCACATCTGCAGACTCCATGGCTGCACGCATGGCAGCAGTAGGCTGAGTAACCGTGTCACTGCGCAAGTCAACACGGTCGGATGGGTGTTCGCGCATGATTTCCCGTAGACGCCTGACATAAAGCAGTTTCAGGTCACTGAAAATGGCAAGAATGACGTGGCGAGAACATCAAGAGTGGTATGATTGTGAGAGTATCATGGCAGACGAAAAGGGCACCCTTGTGGAATCCTTCCTGTCTGACAATTGTCCTCCGATGGGCATCTACGAGACGCTGTACGCGTTCAGAGACTCGTTTGGTAGTTTCATGGGAACTGAAGGGACACACCCGTGGTCGCAAGGATTCCCTCTGACAACACCGCTGGAGAAATTCGGTGGCCCTCCGCTGCCTTCGAGCATCGATGTCACATGGGAGGATCGATTCTACCCCAAGGCTTGGGGTCATCCGGCCCTGCGTGAGGCTATTGTAGAGTACTACAACTCCCAATACGGCTCCACGATTGAACCTGAGAATGTCATGGTCTTCCCGGGAGGTAGACCTGGAATCTACACTGTGCTGGCGTTCCTCAAGGAACATGTGGAGGCGAGACTTGGAAGCATCGAGTGGCCTGCTTATCTAGACATTATGGAGCAAACCAAAACCCACTACGAGGTCGTTTCCTACACTAAGGAGAACAACTTCCATCCGAATAATGAGGCTTACTTCGACCGCGAGGGGCTCGATGCAAATACGTGCCTCATGCCCGTCATATCCAATCCCCAGAATCCATCTGGTCAAACGCGTTCTGGAGAAGAACTCAGAGAGTTAATCGCGATGGCTGAACAACCCATGAACGGCATACTGCTGGACGAAGCGTACGAGATGTTCCATTCTCCTTCTGTTAGTGGAATTGAGTTTGTACAAGATCTAGACAACAGCAATGTGTTCATCGCAGGCGCCTGTACAAAGGGTCTGCAATCTCCAGGAATTCGCGTTGGTTGGATTATCGCCAGCAAGACGAACATTGAGACGATGGCGAACTACTCCAGCTTCGGTTTGGGTGGTGTGAGTCACCCATCCCAGAACTACGCTGTAAAACTCCTGGAGCCCGGTCGCGTCAAGCAAGCTCGCAAAGCCGTGGAACAACACTACAACTGGCAACGAGAGCGATACGGGGAGGCATTCGCAGACATGGGTCTTGGAGTCTATACGGGCAAGGGTGGATTCTATCACTGGCTGGAACTCCCTGAAGGAATGACTAGTGATGAACTCAACAAGCGTCTGTTCAAGAGAGGTGCTGCAATCCTATGCGCTTCTGAATGTGATATGGCTCGCCCACATTCAAAGGATCCTGACTATGTCACTCCATATTCTCGCTTCTTCCGATTTTCGTTCGGACCGCTATTGCCGGAAACATTTGAATCAGACATTCAAATTTTCAGTGAGGTCCTTGAAAATTATATACTTGATATGGAGGAGTCATAATCATGCACATCTCTGGAAAAATCATGATTCCCATCGGGATTGTGTTCATCGTTCTTGGAGTAGTTCTGATAGCAACTATCGATGAGGAGCAGCATATACAGAAGTTGGAGCAAGATGGCGTATTAATCATTGAACTTCACGATGATGATCAAGCAGGAGAACTTGGATTCTCGTTTTGGATTGAGGGGAAATACATCGATGCCGATGGCAATGGCTTGTGGGATGCTTGTGAGGAATTCAACGCATCCGTGACTGGTGCAGAGGGTGTCAAAGATGCTGATACGGAAAGATTCCAACCGATATGTGATGATGAAGACGAGGAGTGGGATTACCTCGGACTCATCAAAGTCGGGCAAGCGTGCAACAGTGTCGTGAAAGAGAATGAAGATGGCACATTGGAGGTCGATTCCCCAATGAGGTGTCCGGATGGACTCTATGAGATTACGGCCAATTCAGAAGCGCGAGTCATCTACGAAGATGAAATGATGGGAGAGGGAATCGGGGCGATAATCCTAGGTGGTTGCGGATGCTGTTTAGGCCTGATTACTTTGCTGCTCGGTCTTGGATTCGGCTTTGCCATGAAACCCAGTACCTCACAATTTGCGACAATGGAATTTGATGGTGGAAGTGTAGCTCCAATCCCAACTGATGGAAGTGCCGTGACAGTCCCCGGCACAGTACCAGGTGCGATTTTCGGTGCTGGGCCCACGGCCCAAGTCGCCGACACACCCACTGATGACGAAGGAATTCAGTCTGCGGCAGATTCCCTGAAGGCACAATTTCTAGCAGGGGCGGTCGACAAGGTCGAGGATGAAGGCGAACCCGAGAAAGAGTGATTCAGGCCGCTTCGTAGATGCCGAAGCCGGATAGTGGCGGAGTGTATACGTGGAGATTGATGAGATTGTCATCCGTATCATTTGAGATTCTATGGATGTCTGGTTCATTGGCGGCGCAAACATCACCCGGGCCAAAATCGCGTACATTGGTCGGCACGGCCAGATTGGCTTCGTTCAATTCGTAGATGGTTTCTGTTGAGGTTCCCTCGACAATCAAGAAGGCACAATCAGAACCGACATGGTCGTGGATGGGTGTATCCTGGCCGGCTCGCCATGTGATGGCCACCATCTCGTAGTGCTCGGTCTTCTTGATGATGTTACGCTGATACCCATTGTCCTCAGTGTAAACGAGATGTTGCTTGAGGGCTTCAAGATTTACTGGGAGCGAGTCTAGGTGTGCCCCCAGTTCTGCTAAACCGGGGCGCGCGTTGAGGGAATCAAGCCAATCAATCATGTCGGCAACGCCTTTGCAACAGGCGATGAGGTCGTCACGATTCTCATCGCTCATTGTGACGACTGCGACCATGCTATGCGCAACGTGTGCAAGAACATAGAGTTGACCACCCAATCATTGTGTCAATATTCGATGAAAATGATGGACTCCGGCCTCTTTGGTAGGCGAGTATCGTCCGCGCTCATAGGCAACTGAAGATACGCCTTTTTGGCAACCTTCGACGATGAATTGGTCCTCTGCCTCGACCTTATCGAGATCCCCGCCGGCGCCCTTTCCGAGCATCGAATCATCGCCCACAAATCCATGGTAGACGATGCGGGTCTTGTCCACGGACTCTGGAATAACCAGATTGACTGAGAGCCCCCACGGGTAGAAATTCAGCATCAGACCAGGGTGCAGCCAGAAGTAGTACGCTGCGATATTCTGTCCGAAGTCGGGATGATTTTCGGGCAATTCAAAGCACTGCTCGCCCTCATTGGCAATTCCGATCTGTAGGACGCCACCGTCGAACAGTTCTGTGCTGTATGCATCGTAATCAAGGACATCATGCAAATCTCCGTGAACAAAGGGGATGTGGAATCCTTCGAGATAGTTGTCCACATACAACGCCCAATTGGAGTCGATTGAATACTCTCGGTGGCGACTTGAGTCGTGGGCGAATTCTTCGATAGGTAGCCAACCGACGCGCTCCTCTACCTTGGCGATGAATGATTCAAAATCGTCGGCTGAGACGGTATTGAATAGCAACCCTTTCCACTCGGCCAGAGGGAATGAACGAAGATGATCGGCAGCAGTGGGGAAGTTCTCAACCGCATCAAATTCCGGCATACTGCGGAATTGTCCATCCATGTCGAACACGCGCCCATGATAGGGGCATTGCAATCGCTTGGTTCCCGAGGATTCGGTGCAAACCAACATCCCCCGATGCGTGCAGACATTGGAGATACAATGCACCTCTCCCTCTACCTGTGTGAGCAACATTGGCTCTTTCAGAGGGTTGTCAATGGGTTGAGCGGTAGACAATTGGCTGCGATGAGCGGCGAAGTGCCAATTTTGGCCGAATGATGAGATGACGGAATCAAATGTTGAAGCGTCGGTGTAGAACCGTGAAGGCAGAGTTTCTGCCTTTCTGATATCCGGATTGATGATTGACATGCGGTCGCCTCAGATGTCGAGATCGCCGCGAACGAACTTGATGTATCGTTGTTCTTCATTCTCCTCAAATGGATGCTGGCCAATATTCTGCTGGTAAGCAATTCCAACCCACGTTCCATCGGGACTGAATACCGTCTCAAAGAAATCGTGAAGTGCGTGAACATCGCCCTGTTCTTCCTCGTATTGAGTCACTGTGTGAAGGGCTTCAGGTGTTCCATCGGGGTTCATGGCTGCAATCTCAAACTGGAATGTGTCGTTTTCGTGAGGCTCGCGTACAGCACCTGAATAGAGATACCATTCTTGACCAGCGACATACTGTCCTTCGGCTGTATTATTGAAGGGGATTCCGTAGAAGCTGACCATAGTCACATTGTCCTCGTTGATGCTGACGAATGGATACATTGTGATGCCTTCCCAATCAGGGGGCGTAATTTCCCAAGACTCCCATGTGGCACCTCGGTCATACGACATGGCGAGGCGGACATCCCACGGACCTGTGGGCCCTTCTGGACAATCGGCCCAAACAACGGCAACGGTTCCAACACCATTGGTTTCAACCAGTGGATATCCTTCAGGGGGGTTGCCATTTCGTGGACCAACATCGATTGGAGCGTTCCAATTCAAGCCGGTATCATTGGAGATTCGTACCTGGACGTGTCCTGTGCTGGTGTCTTGATTTTCTTGAGCGATGAATACGTAATCTCCACTGCGCTCTGGAGCAATCGTTGACCAACCGCCCGGCATTGAGTAGCACTGTGACCAAGTTTGGCCTCCATCAGCGCTACGGTAGTACCAATATCGTGCTGGATCATCATTGCAAGCTGGCACGGGAACGCCACTGTTTCCTAGATAGTGGACGATGCCATTGTTCTGTGCCTGAATCCATGGCCGGTCATCGGCGGCCATCGAGTATTGTCGATCACACAAACCACTCTCAAAGGTCTGCCCTCCATCGCTAAAGACGTGGATCCAATTGTCTTCAAGGTAGGTATCGAGGTAGTAGATTCGGTCCATGGCGTCCACAGCAATGTCGCCTTCATCCCCTAGACAAGCCGAACCGGAAGCGCCGTTAGTCACTTGACCCTCGACCACAGTGCCCGGAGTTTCTTCGAAATTGTCCGCAATTCCCCAAGTTGTACCGTTGTCATTGGAAATCCAAAACCAAGATGCGAAGTAATCCCAACTGGTCATGTAATCACTCAAACACGCCCCATCGGGATAGAGATTCACCTCGCCACCAATCCAATTTGCAGAGCCACCCTGTGGGGTTGACCAACGCAAATCCTTGTGCGCTGTGATGAACATGTTACCATGGCCATCAATCGCCAAACTGGGCTCATATCCAATTCCATACTCAGGGAAATCTTGGCCGTTCTGTGGATCAACGCAATCAGCGTCGCGCATCATGAAAATCGTATCACCCCAAGTGATGTCGACCGAGGCACCGGGGTTGGTGTCAATTCCAGCCATCATGTGGTCACCAACTGTGCCCCACATTGCAGCAAATATAGTGAAGGCAATGACAATCGCACCCGTGCTGGCAAGGGCTAGATCGAGTTGTCGTTTTTCGCGTCGTTCAATGGATTCTAGAGGGTCCTCGACCCATGCTTCGTAATCCTCATCTTCGAGGATTTCGGCCTCCCACACCTCTTCCGACACAAACTGTCGTAGACCGGACACATCATCAATCCGCCGCTTTGGTGGGTTGGCGCCCTACGGGCGCCTTTTTCACTTCACAAGGCCGAATGAACCTGTGAGCGCATCGATTGAATTACGCGACCCGGGTCCCAATCCCACTACAGTCACCGTGCCTGCTGGAATTTCTGTATGACCAGCGTCACGGACCATGTAGCAGACAATGCCGTCTGCTTGTGCGGCACCGAACACGCGCTTGAGTGCATCAAGATTGGTGGCTTCCACCACAATCTTTCGTGCGCCATTCTCGCGCCATGATTCAAGTTGTTTTGGGCATTCACGAGACGCTTTGAGTGCACATTCAACCGCTGCGTGACTACACTGTGCAGCCAATTTTCCACGTGACAAGGTTAGATCCTTGCGCGTCACTAGCACCATCGTCAAAGAATCTTCTTTTCGTGCCATCTAATCCTCTCCGTCTAGGCGGGCAATTCCCGCCAATGGATTCTCAAGTTGTTTCGCTGCTGCGTCGGCCTCAGCGATGAACGCTTCCCTAGTGACAGTCTCATCTAGTAAATTTGGAAACCAACGGCCCGCCTCATGCCTGCGATGCAACCAGAGAAGATGATGTAGACTTGGGGCCAACCAAATCGTGAATAGAATGTTTCCAACTGCGTGCATTGCATCGAAGATGAGTCCCGCAATGATGAATGCCAGAAAGGCCTCAAACGATTGGTAAAGAGCAAGGGCGGACAATGAGACGATCCAATCGAATAAGAAGCCCCAGATGAAGGCTAAAACCGCCAACGCTCCGATTCGAACTTTGGTACCATCCCAATTCACTAGCAGGGGTCGTAATACGGCCGCACTGCTACCCACACAAGCCCAACCAAGTGCCTGATAGAATGTCCATGGGCCATGCCCCAGTGCCATATTGGAAATGAGTGCAGTAAGCATAGCAACCGCCGCGGCTCTTCTAGCACCAAGATGAAGGCCAATCATCAGTATCAGTAAGGTGACTGGTTGGACGTTAGGTAACGCTGCAAACAGGACGCGGCTGGCGCTGGCAACAGCAGCCAATAGGGCGATGAGGGCGGCCTCTCGGCCCAACACTATTCGACGATCAACACTAATCAGCATCGAACCGAAAAGCAGCCCAAACAAGGTAGTCAACCATACGGCGATGCCCCCAGGTGTGCCAGCCCATGCTTGAACATCGGCGAATATCACGCACCCACCTCCGTCACTAGGCCCTGGTCGATATTCCATATTCGGCCGCCACTGACCTTGGTCCAAGCCATGAGATCAGGAGAATGAGAGGTGATGACAATCGCACAGCCGGACTTTCGGCGAGCGTTGAGCTCTTCAATGAGGTCGGCCAGTGTCAAATCATCGAGCCCGTGATCGATTTCATCGAGTAACATAATCTCAGGTTGGCGCATCAAAACAGGGAGCAAAGACAAGCGACGTCTCTCGCCGGTTGAAAGGTCGTGAACAGGTGTCACCATGGACAGATGAGAAAGGCCGAGTTCAAGGCGAAGGGCGGATTGTTGTAATTGGATTCGCTCGGCATCGGGAATTTGCACTTCTTCCCCAGCCAGATGTTGTTCGAATAGAGTAGGATGTTGTAGATTCAATTCCTCTTCGATGGTCATCCCCAACAATCGACGATCTGGAGAAGTTGGCAACCAAGGCATCCCCGATGTATCAGACCACTCACGCAACAGAGTCGTCTTTCCACTTCCATTCGCGCCTTGGATCAGAATCAAATCCCCGGCGCGAACCGGTTTGAGATCGTGTGAGAACAGGTCACCCTGAGGTGGTGTCCCTAGTTCTTCACCTCGTTCAACCCATACAGAAGGGTAGTCTTGTGGCGACATTGGTTCGCCAATGTCAATCTCACAATCAGCAATTCGTTCCCATCTTGCGTGACGATGAGCGACGACGACGATGAGGCCGCCACGAGCACGATGCTTGACAACGGCTTTTCCGAGTTGAATGAAACCTGCTTCGTCCAAGTGAACATCGGCCTCATCTAGCAACCAAATGGGTTGAGCAGAATCCAGATGTGCAGCCAGAAGCAACCGCTGTTGCTCTCCTTCAGAGAGATTCTCGGGTTGGGAATTAAGTTTGTCAAATAGTTTCCATTCCCGCAAACATTCCAGCATCTCCTGTTGTGTCCATGGTCCTGAAAGTCGCCGAGCGATTTTGAATTCCCGATGAACTGATTCTGCCAGACCATGACGATCGGGGTCTTGTGGGATCCAACATGAGATTGCCTCGGTAAAGGGTCCCTCTGCAAGATTGACTTCCCCTAGAGTGGGGTGCCCGGAGATGTGGACTTTGCCGAAAACGCTCACAGGATGTTGCCAAGGAGATACACCCGCGATGACACGCAGCAGACTGGATTTTCCACATCCTGAAGGGCCACGTAGTAACACGATTTGGCCGCCTCGTAACAATTCCTTGTGACGACCGATGCATCGGCCATCTGGCAATCTAATCTCAAGGTCAAGGCCAAGTTGAACAGAATCTGAAAAATGGTGTGGATTGACGCCATCTTCTCGTACCTCTTCACCGAGTGCAAACTGGACAAAACGATGTTTGACACTGTGCCTCCATCGACGTGGAGCTAAGATGCCTCGTGATTGAACGGCATCGCCCAAATCATGAGCATGATCAAGTGAATCGGCCAACCATCCTGGCCAAATTGAAGCTCGAGTTCGCAGTGCCTTCAATCCGGTTTGATCGCCGATGAAACCTCGTTCTTCCAACGTTTCTAGACGCCACTTTGCGCTGCGCTCCAATCGGGGAACTAAGCGCAATGAGATGGCCAGAGAAACGCCAAGACGTGGCAGCGCCCATTCGAATGCACGAACTACATCGGAAGGCGGAACGGACCACGTTAGAATCTGCATTCCGAGCAGTGCAATTAGCAAGCGACCCATGAGCAGAAGAATTCGCTGCCAATCCCCTGTGCCGCTGAACAGCAACAGAATCAATCCGTAGAGGATAGACAAAGGCAACCAGACACGCAGCCATCGGAACAGAGAGGATGGTCCGACCATGTAAGCGGACCACAGGAACAGGAAGCTTCCCCATGCAGCGAGTTCTCGCCATTCAAGCATCAATGGCAGAACTACGACGAGTACGAGGAAGGGT
>Ga0208522_1001302_pt1 | contig 16267 bp, 17 predicted proteins | sample ETNtaG_25_FD_185763 | JGI IMG/M metagenome (GOLD analysis project Ga0208522, IMG submission 185763) | Marine microbial and viral communities from oxygen minimum zone, Eastern Pacific Ocean - ETNP201302SV86 (SPAdes) (version 2) | ecosystem: Environmental > Aquatic > Marine > Oceanic ... | reverse complement strand
AAACGTTCTCCAGAATTGGGTAATAAGATCCTCCTTAATCTGTCCCGAGTATTAGGCGAACGACTGCGCAGGACAAACCAAGAATTGGCAAAAACAAATTAATCATGGACTCTGTCCAAAAAATTTACAGGCTATTGCTATTGATTATCATTGGGGGACTTGCCTGGAATATTCTCCCATTCCTGGCTTCAATTATTGGAATGCTTATTTTTGCATTCCTTTTCACAACTATATTTCTCCAAGGCGTTGACAGGCTGGAACGGTATACCCGTTCACGTGGTTTGGGTGTCTTTCTTATTCTCACCAGTGTTATATCTATCGGTATAGTATTTTTTGGAAGTTTTGTTTCCAACCTCGGTTCACAAATTAAATTGTTTACCCAAAAACTTCAGAAAGAAGATTTTGCCTTAAGTCTGGAAAATCTGTCTGGAAGGATTCGTGACTCATTACCCGATTTTCTTGGAAATATGATCCCGGAAGGGGACAAAATGATTGTAATTGCTAAGAATAGCCTGGTAAATGTGTTTCAGAGCATCCTGACCTTAATTGGATCAGCAGGAGGCTTTTTCTTTATTGTGGTCATGGTTCTGATCTTTACCATCATCCTGTTGATCGAGTACCATGATTTTAAGCGGTCCCTCGTCCGTTTTATCCCAAATAAATACCTAGAAGTAGGGTTGCGGATGATCTATAATATCGAACAACAGATATCAAAATACCTCCGTGGACAGATTCTGGCAGCCAGCAGTGTGGCTGTATTATCAGTTATTGGTTTATTTATCCTTAACCATCTTGGTGCCAACATAACATTAATCGTATTTATTGGTATTATTGCGGGCCTGGCAAACCTGATACCCATGGTGGGCCCATTTATTGGAATGATCCCGGCAATTTTGATTGCCTTGATGAACAATATTGGCAGCGAGAGTGCCTTGGCACACCAGCTTTTTGGAGCTGTTCCTTCTCCTTTTTATATACTAGATATAGTTCTAATGTTTATTATTGTACAGCAGATCGATAATAATTTTATTACACCGGTTCTTGTGGGCGAAAGCGTTGGGCTCCATCCCATGGCTGTTATGATCGTACTGTTGATCGGCGGAACTTTGATCGGACCCCTGGGTATGTTATTTGCCATTCCGACAGCAGGAGTACTAAAGGTTGTAATAAGTGAGATCGTTTTTGTTACGAAAAATTCTCACTTGCTGTGAGATGATTATTTTTATCAGCCAATAAATACGATTGTTACTTTTTCTTTCCCACAAGATCCAATAAAAACGCATATTCCAGGGCTGACTCCCGGTAACGTCTGAAACGGCCCGATTTACCCCCGTGACCTGCATCCATATTCATATGCAAAAAAAGTTTAGTATTTCCCTGCCAGTGGTCCCGTAACTTGGCGACCCATTTGAGAGGTTCGAAGTACTGAACCTGAGAATCAAAGAATCCAGAAGTTACCAGCAAATTTGGATATTCACGATCCACTACCTGGTCGTAAGGTGAATAGGATAACATATAATCGTAATATTCTTTTTCACGGGGGTCTCCCCATTCATCCCATTCATTCGACGTGAGAGGAATGGAAGGATCCAGCATGGTGGTAATTACATCTACAAAGGGGACGCCTGCTATAGCACCTTTCCATAAACGGGGTTCCATATTAACTACGGCTCCGATCAGCAGCCCGCCCGCACTACCGCCGGAGCAGAACAACTGTTCTGAATCTGTAAAATTATTATCAATTAAATATTTCCCAGCATCAATAAAATCAAAAAACGTATTTTTCTTATTCATCAGTTTTCCATCATCATAGGATTGCCGGCCGTAGATCTGGCTACCTCTAATATGGGCAATGGCATATATAAATCCCCGATCCAGTAAGCTCAGGCGGGTACTGCTGAAATAGGGATCATTGGTGGAGCCATAGGAACCATATGCATAGAGCAATAAACTTTGGGCAACTTCTGTTTTCAGGTCCTTACGATACACCAGAGAAATTGGGATTTTCTTCCCATCCCGAGCCTCGGCATACAAGCGTTCAGAATAATATTTATCTGAATTATAGCCTCCAACAACCTCATTTTGTTTCATGAGTGTCTTTTCACCAGTATCCATATTGTAGTCGTAGGTAGAGCTTGGCGTTACCAAAGAGCTATATCCATAGCGTAAAATATTCGTATTAAATTCCCTGTTGGTAGAAATCCACGCCGTATAAGCATTTTCTCCAAAATTGATATACTGATCTTTCCCTGAAGTTTGATTAATTATACGTAATCCTCTTAAACCATTTCCACGTTCATTGAGCACCAAGTGATTATCAAAAACATCGAAATCCAAAAGGTGGACTTCATTTCTGTGGGCAATCACTTCTGTCCAATTGGACATATTCGTTGCATCTTCAGGCGTTTCCATGAGGCGGTTATTTTCTGCTTCCCAGTTGGTTACGATATAAAATTTATTCCCATAGTGTACAATGGAATATTCGTGCTCGGTTCCCCGGGGAGTAAAATTCGCAAAATTTCCATTCGGATTATCGGCAGATAGAATATGATAATCACTCACCAGGGTACTGTTGTTCCAAATGATAATATATTTCCCTGATTTTGAACGGTAAACACCTGTATAATATTCAATATCATCTTCTTTATACACCAAAACATCCTTTGTTGGCTCACTGCCGATTTTATGGCGATAAATTTTTTCTGATAAAAGTGTTGTTATATTTTTTGATGTATAGAATACAGTTTTATTATCATTTGCCCAGGCTGCACTACCAGTGGTATTTGGTATGGTTTGTTTCAATACATTTCTGGTAGAAAGATTTTTAAAATGAATTGTGTAAAAACGTCTGCTCAAGGTATCAATGCCGTAGGCCAGCCAGTTATTGTCTGGGCTTACTGACATCCCTCCAACGGAAAAATAATCGTACCCTCCAGCCAGTTCATTTCCATCCAACATAACTTCTTCTTCAGCATCAAGGGAGCCTTTCTTTCGACAATAAATGGCATATTCTTTCTTTTCCTCATACCGTGAATAATAATAATACCCGTTTTTAAGGTAAGGAACTGTTTCATCGTCTTTTTTAATGCGACCTACTATTTCATTAAACAGATCATCTTGGAATTTCTTCGTATGGGCTAAACTTCCCTGGGTATACTCATTTTCAAGGTTTATATAATCAACAACTTCCTGAGTATGTTCATCATACGTCTGGGCAGATTTCTGTTCATCGGTCAATCGCATCCAGTAATAATTATCCACTCGTGTATCACCATGGGTGGTCATTTCGTAGGGCTTTTTTACTGCATCAGGGGGCGCCAGTGACTGGCTGCAGGAACTCATAAGCAATACTCCAATAAAAATACATTTTTTCATTTTTTCACCTCAATATCAAACAAAGAATAAGATAAAATATGTACGTTTACCACAACAAATAATTTGATTTTTTAAAAAGACTTCACCTATATAATAAAAGTGAATATTTCATACTAAACCAATATATAATAGAGGTTAACAACATTTAGTTATCTCTTGCTTTAGGTTAATAATATACTTTAAAATTTTACAAGCCTAAAAAGGCTTACTCATGCGGAGTTCTACTTGATTAATACATTCAGCAAATGGCTGTGTGTCTGTTGTTTGGCCCCTATGGCGGTTAATTGAAACAGACATTATTGATTTTATACCTATCTGTCACTATTTCTGGCTGCGGTACTATTTTAAGCTTAAATATGCCAGACCCAGAACTATCCCCAAAATTGACTCCCACTAAGAAATCTATATTAGAAAAACTCAGTTTTCTACCGTTTATTAAATCAAAAACTCCAACAGTTTCATCGCAGGCCAAAATAGAACTATTACAAAAACTTGGAGAATACGAAATCATTGTAAATGACCATGTAAACTTTGATAATAAAGAAAAACAGGGAGTAGATGACTCCCAGAACAATACCACCAGAAAAATATTTACTGGTTTTCTAAAGAAAAAAAACGATAAAGAAACCATAGAAGATAAAATCGCAGAAATAACAATCATTAGGGGTTTGACAGCCAGATATGAAACATGGTCCGTGCAGTGGTATGAAACAGCAGACCTTGTTGGAAATGATTTATCTTTGATTGAAATCAATGAATTACAAAAAGAATTAAAGAGAATATCTAAGAAACTATAATGCCGCTAAAAGTTGTTCTTTAATAAAATTAACATTCATTCTACTATCTTTTTTTATAATACTTTTGACTTTTATGGGTCTTTTCGATTATAATTAATCAGTGGAAATAATCCATTAACCAATCAATAAAAGGGGGTGATCAGTTGTCTAATTCAAGTAGTTTGCTGACCTCCAATAAATCAGCAAAATAAATCCACGTTGCTGGCATTGAGAGGTCAGCTGCAAAAAATAAAAAACGCGTTCTTAACTGGACGCGTTTTTTATTGATCTAGCATTATTTATTTTATTAAATACATTAATAAAATAAATACTAGTGTTGTTGTTATGCCAAGAAATCCAGGGATGGTTAATTTTCTTTCAAAACATGGCCTGGCTGCAATGGCCGGTAAAAGGACAAATAATAAACCTGGTGAATATTTCATTAGTAAGAAACTCTCAGGAGATTTCATGACTGGAAAATGAAATTTTACAAATACAGCTAAAATTATAAGGCTATTACCAAACCAGCTAACAAAGTTTAGAATGGGAACTCCATAGTAGACCCCTGGAACATTCCATTGCCACCGTTTTTCATCTACAGCAATAGGATCAAGAATCAGATCTAAAAGCATGGTAAATACACTTGCTAATACAATTAATTTTATGACTGCTATACTCATATTTTCAGGGAAATCTTTAGCAGTGACCAGAGTGCTAAAATTAAGGCTCATATAAATTATTCCTGTCCAAGCTATAGGGATCAATACAGGGACACCGGCAATCATTGGCCCCGAAGTATATTTCGGTTCATAGGTATATCTACCGCCAAAAACTATACCCGTTTTGGAACCAACAATCTCACCAGACAAACTGATAATGAAACCAAGCGCAAAGAAAAGAACAGCATTGTTCAAGCCCCAAAAATGCGATCCATGAAATATAAAAAAACCATATCCCATCAAAACCTGTAATACCCGAATATTCTCTGCCTTTGCATAATTACTGTCTTCACCAAACCCATCTTTATGAAAAAGCAAAGACATTCTGCCTGCCCTTACATAGCGATAAAGAAATGGAATGGTCACACTTAAGATTAAAAATAATAGTAAAAGGGTACTTACCATGGATTTATGGCTGGAGTCTTTTTTTATAAAGCGTATTGTAATGGATCATGCATTTTTCGTAAATGGGCATTAAATCATCATTTAATTGAATTTCTTTTTCTTGATAAGGCATAAAGCCTGTGGACTGTTCAACACGGCTATACCAATGGGGTGCCCAGACCCCGTCTGAATCCCGTTTCCCTTCTGGCCAGGATAACATCTTATCAGAAAAATCGATCCTGAGCCGATTGCATAATTGATTTAATATTAAGTCAGGATGCTTTAAAATATCTTTTGCATCAAGGATAGGTGGTGTTTCCCCTGCTTGTTTTTCTAAAATACTGAGAATTTCTACCTGCTGGATGTATCCTAAAAGATATTCATTCTCAACTGGAAACCGTTTCCCATAACTGGCTATCACATATTTTGGGTTACGGATCAATAAACAATTTTTCACATCTTTAATCCAGCTTAAGTCACACCCTTCTAAGTTGTGCTGGGCCATGTGTTTCTGGTACCACACTGGTTTTTCTCCTGGGATCTTTCCAGTACACATCTGTGCCACTTCATCCCATTCAGTGCTTTGAGAAACAAGCACCTTGTCCCGCCCCGGATGTTTTAAACCAGTCTTGAATAAGTAATGGGCATAAAAAGGTTCATCGAGCACAACTGTATCCTGTCGGTTTTCAAAGGAGCGCATCATGGCAGTGGAAAGATTGCGCGGTCCAGACCACATGGCAATCCGAATTTCGTTCATTATTTCTGCACCTGCGATTCAATATCCAAAGCATACCAAGCCTGGAGCGACTCCGTTAAAGAGCCCCGAGTGCCATCCCCGATAATAATTCCATCCACCGAGATGACAGGAATCACGCCAGCAAACGTTCCTGTAACAAATACTTCACCAGCAGTATGGACATCATTGAGAATGAAATTCTTTTCAAATACAGGGATATCGTATTTCTTACATAACCGAATGATGCATCCTCGAGTAACACCATTGAGGCAGTATTCACCATTAGATGTCCAGACTTGGCCATCCCGGACAATAAAGAAATTAGTTGAATTGCAGGTAGACACAAACCCATGGGGATCCAGCATCAACCCTTCATCGACTCCGAGCTTATCTGCTTCAATACAGGCCGCAATGCAGTTATGTTTACTTAAGGAATTGATCCGTGGATCTTGTGTACGTTTATCCCGGAGAGTTTTAACAGTAGCCAAGACAATACCATTCTCTTTTACTGTATCACTGGCCTTTTTGTATTCAGGTATAATTACAATGGTAGGCCTTCCAATGGTTACCTTGGGATGTTGGTAGGGGGTTTTCTTGATTCCCCGAGATACGATAAGACGAATATGAACATCCGACTCCATTTCGTTTTTTTCTAACGTTTCCATAATGGCAGACTTCATGCCCTGTCGGGAAATGTCAATATCCATTGCAATGGCTTCAGCCCCTGAATACAACCGGTTTAAATGTCCATCTAAATGGATAAGATATCCCTTATGCAGCCTAATCCCCTCCCACACACCATCACCAAGAAGGTATCCACTATCCATGACAGAAATCTTAGCATCTGAACGATGAAAATATTGTCCATTGATATAAATCTGGATATCATCGTTGCGTTTATCAAAATCATATTCGTGGGTTGATGCCATTCTTATATCTCCTGCAATTGTCTTAATCGTTCAAAAGCGATAGCAGCTACGGTTGCGCTTACATTGAGTGAATTCGTCTTGCCCTGCATTGGTATCGTTGCCTTGAAATCACAGGATGCCAAAACCTTCTCACGAATACCTCGTCCTTCACTGCCAACTACAATTACGGTCTTGCCAGTGTATTGAATCGTATGCCAGGGTTTTGCGTCAATGCTGTTTTCCAGTCCCACAATCCAAAAGTCATTTTTCTTCAATTGTTCGAATTCGTGTCTCAAATTGATGACTTCGTAAAGATCCATATTTACAAAAGCACCCTGACTCACCTGGAGAACAGATTCAGTAATGGAAGCTGAATGATGTTTGGGGATTATGATTCCATCTATGCCGGCACATTCTGCAGTACGAATAATCTGCCCAAAATTTTGGGGGTCTTCAACCTGATCTAAAACCAGTAAGCATACATTTTTACCATCAGCATATTCTGGAATATCCTTCTCAAATACGTTCCCTGAGAATGTTATAGCAATTCCTTGGGCTTTCCCTTGAGAATATTTATGGGAAAACACATTTTTTTCGCAGTGATTCACGGGCATTGAATTCATCAGGGCTGTTAACTGCTTTTCTCTCTCTGCCCGGCCATTTTTTAATAGATCGATGTTTGTTACTGTAAAACGTTTTGATCTTAATATTGATATAGCATTGTTGATCCCAACACATGTAAACGTGGTATTATTCGGCTTTTTCATGATTAATAGAGTCGATTAATTTTATTGTACATTGTTAAAGACACAACAATAAAACGAGGCCAAAATTGGGAATAATCAAAAAATAATAATGTAATTTTCACGCCGCTTATGGGCCCATAGCTCAACGGTTAGAGCAGCAGACTCATAATCTGTTGGTTCGGGGTTCGAATCCCTGTGGGCCCACTTTGATTGATTTAGTATTATTGGTAGTTTTACCATTAAATCGAAATACATACATGAGAAAAATTTTACCATTCCTATTCCTCACTAGTCTTCTTTTTCCAATTGGTGGGGTTGTTATTTTCAATGACGGGACAACGGTTGAAGGTAATATTAATGGTGTTAACGCAAATTCTGTTTACATTACTCCCATCGGCTTATCCTTCCCGGAAGAAATACTCATGAACAATGTGGACTCCCTTAGACTGTATGATGGTAAACTACTCGTTGCCAATAGCAAGGTATTACTGCTTTACAGCAATGGGCAATTCATGACACCGGAAGAAGAAAAATTAAATAAGCAGACTGCCCGGGAAGTATACGATGTTGAATACGTTATTATACCAAACTGGAGTTTGAATTTTTATACAGGGTATCCAATCATTAAAGCATCATCATTTGATTATTATAATGATATAAATCCTGTTTTTGGACTTTCAATAGGTAGTCCATATGGAATATTTATGGGCGACTATTTTATGAATGCCATTGCTGAGATCGCCTATTATGAGTTCAATTTAATAAACAGACCCGATTACGAACCATTTGGTGGCTTTGCCTGGCAGATTGGGGTAAGCCCTGGTTTCTTTATCGGTGAAACCAGCATCAGCCTTACAGCCTGCACCGGGATTTACCACGCAGGTACTGGATTTATCGCTGGAGGAAGTATTGATCTTCCTCTGGGAGGCATTATATTAGACAAATATGGGGATGTAGAGATTATTGAAAATATGGAAGAAGTGATCGAAGCCCTAGAATTTCGTATAACTGGAAGATCTAATATAGTTCAGAAAACAAAAGGCGGCACAACAGGCTGGATCGGCGGCGGTATTTCACTGGGGTACGAATTTTAACGTATAAGAGGCATTCTTGACCATTTAATCGTTTTTACACAATACATGCATGGCCTCATGAAAAAAAATCTATTATTTATTCTCTGCTCCTTATCAGCCCAGAATTCTTACAATGGACAGATCACCTTTGATTATAATGGCACCGTTAATGGTTCCTTCACTTCAATTGTGCAGGATTCACTTATGACAGGAATTGCATTTAACCAAATGGGCGAGGATACGTCTTACTTTTTTATGGCGTCCATTACCGAACAGGATGACAGTGAATTCGACCTGTTCTTTGCCGTTCTTCGAGATACAACCTTTCCGGTTCGTCCAAGAACCTGGGATATTCCAGGCGAGGGTGATGCAGAAAACCCCCTGAGCCTAGAAGCGATTGTTGTATTGATGCCTAGCATGGATTCTTCTTTTGTCGCTGAACTTTTTGACATAATCACAGATACAACAAATACAACAGACTCCGTGGATATTTTATCAGATATTTTCTCTAGCTTGTCGAATGATTTATACCTAGGTATCGATGGCGAGCTTGAAATAACAGAAGTTACAGATTCTTCTCTTTTGGGAAATTTTAATTCTATCATGCTTAAGCCAGCCTTCCACTTCCCCCCCCATATGGTAACTGTAACCAGTGGTGCATTCACATTTAATGAACTTACTATTCCACAATTGAATTCACCGAAAGAATCTTATCTACCAAAATTGATCAAACTATATCCTGCTTATCCAAACCCATTTAATCCCAGTACAACGATTCAATTTTCGGTTCACCAAAAAACACTAGATGCATCCCTGGTATTATATGATATCAATGGGAGAAAGCTTGAAACCATATTTACAGGATCAATAGACCCAGGGCTCCACAAGATTCAGTGGTATGGCGACCAAAATCCAAGCGGTATTTATTTTGCTGTGTTGCAGACTGAAAACACAATCCAGACCAGAAAATTGATTCTGGTTAAATAGTGGGTGATATACAGTTAAACCACTATGAAGTATTAAATGACCTTCTTTTACTCAAGTGGAGCGATGGATCGGAGAATGCCCTTGAACTAAAACCCATGAGGGATAATTGTCCCTGTGCCAATTGTGCTGGAGAAACAGATGTGTTTGGCAATATTTATAAAGGTCCGCCCCAGACCATGAAAAAAGAAAGCTATATTATAACGGGAATACAGCCTGTAGGATATTATGCAATACGCCCCTTTTGGAAGGATGGACACCATGACGGGATTTACTCATTTGAATTTTTAAAAAAACTGTGCTCTACATTTGATTCTTAATTAAAATATTGCTTTCCCACTTTCCAAAAAAGAGCGCGGAAAAAAACAAAGTAAACACTATGTTTGGCGTCAGGATTATGATGCTATAGCCTTTAATTATGACCCGATTTATCGTTCTTATCCTATTTATTCTTTCTCCGGGAATTTCAAAAGAAGTAAAGATCAGGCAAATATCTTTGTCCGGTTTAATTACAAATCCTAAACAGGAAATATCAGGAATGGATTGGTATAAAGACAACCTTTTCCTTTTGCCGGAAAACCTGGGAGGTTTTCTGTTTATGATTCCAAACAATCAAATTCAGGATGCTCTGATGTCAAAAAATCCCGATCCCATTTTACCACGCCAAATAAAATTCACAACCCCTGACTACTCCAGTTTGATTGATGGGTTTGACGGGTTTGAGGCAATTGCATTCCAAAGAGAGAAAGTTTTGATCACTATTGAGGCGGAATCCAATGACACCATGGTAGGATATGTAACCTGGGGGCAGATTGATCCTGAAACATACGAAGTCAAAATACCAAAAGAGAATCTAAAAAAAATCGAAACTCCAATACAGATCAGTAATATGACCTATGAAAGCATCATCGTACATAACAACAGAGCTGTTTTGATATATGAAGCCAATGGTTTAAACCTTCAGGAAACGGTTCATCAGCCTGTGGTCTCTCTGGTTGATTTCTCAGCAAAAAAAATGAAATCACCCAATATAGAATATCGAATTACAGATGCAACCAGGATCGATCAAAATAGAAGATTTTGGGCAATCAATTACTTTTGGCCCGGGGATAAAAAAAGATTGAAGCCTGCGGCTGATCCTATTACAGAAACATCTGGTAAAGGTAAAACCCACCAGAGTTCAGACGTAGTTGAACGATTGATTGAATTTGAGATCAAAGGTGATATAATCAATTTTTCTGATCATGAACCTATACAGCTGGAATTGGATAAAGACGCCCCTCGCAACTGGGAAGGGATCGTGCGCATTGATGATAAAGGATTCTTGATAGTAACGGATAAACACCCCGAAATGATCTTGGGTTTCGTCCCAATCAAGTAAGTGAAACATTTTTCTCTTCTTTTTTATTTTACTCTGTTTCTTTTTTCATCTTGTTGGGATCAGCAGGAAAAACCTTACGTACTGCTCATTTCCTTTGACGGGTTTCGCTCCGATTACCTAGACTGGTACGATACCCCCCATATGGATCGGTTTGTAAAAGAAGGTGTTCGCGCTGATGGACTCATTCCCGTATTTGTTTCAAAAACGTTTCCGAATCATTACAGTATCGCTACCGGTCTTTATCCGGAAAATCATGGTTTAATCGGGAATCATTTTTATGATCCAAAATTTGAAGAGTATTATTCATTAAGTGACCGATCAAAAGTAGAAGATCCAAAATTTTACAGTGGCGAGCCAATCTGGATTACGGCGGAAAAACAAGGCGTACAGAGCGCATCTTATTTCTGGGTTGGAACAGAAGCGCCTATATCTGGCACCTATCCAACTAGATGGAAACGGTACGACCATGAATATCCCTTTGAATCCCGGGTTGATTCTATTGTTTCATGGTTCTCCTTACCTGAAAATGAACGGCCACGGCTATGCCTCCTTTATTTTCACGAACCGGATCATACGGGGCATGATACTGGCCCAAAAAGTAAAGAAACAGCAGCCATGGTGACTCAAATGGATTCCCTATTTGGTACTTTGCTTGCAAAACTAAATGCATTGACAATTGCATCCGATTTGAATATTATTGTTGTTTCAGATCATGGTATGGCTGAAATCAGTTCTGAACGAACCATAAACCTTGCCGATTACATTGATATGAGTTTAGTGAACCAGGAAGGTTCGGGCCCTTACTCCCTTTTATACGGTGCAGAGTACACTACAATGAAAAAAGCTGTAAAAACCTTAAATGAAGAACTCCATATTACTGCTTACCTTAAAGAGGATATTCCAGAACGGTTTCATTTCAAGAATCACTATCGAATAAAAGATATGCTGGTGCTTGCCGATGAGGGCTGGTATATCCAGAACCAAGCAATCAGTAGTTTATCAGAAGCTGGAACATATATACCAAAAGGCGGTACTCATGGTTACGATAATCAATTAAGAAGCATGCACGCATTATTCATTGCAAAGGGTCCAGCGTTTAAATCTGGGACTATATCTCCACCCTTTGAAAATGTTAATATTTACCCATTAATTTCCTACATTCTCAACATTGATCCTCATCCGGATATAGATGGGGATTTTAAAAATATTATCCATATATTAAATAAATGAAATATTTGATCAGAATTACATTCATTTTCACAATACTCACCCAGATCGTGTTTGGCTGGGGGAAAACAGGGCACCGTATTGTAGGAAAGGTAGCAGAAATATATTTAACTAAAAATGCCAAAACACAGATTAAAAAACTCATGGGTCATCACGATCTTTCCAGAATGAGCATCTGGGCTGATGAAATCAAATCTGATCCTCAGTGGAAACATGCCGGCGATTGGCACTGGTGCACCATACCAGATGGTGAAGATTATGAAACAGGTAAGCATAAGGGGCAGGCCGTTGAAAAAGTAAATGAATTTATTAAAACTCTCAAACTCAAGAATACGGCAATAGAGGAAAAACGGGTAGCCTTAAAGTTCCTGATACATCTTGTGGGTGACCTTCACCAACCCCTTCATGTAGGCAACGGCACTGACCGAGGAGGAAATAGCGTAAGACTGAAATGGTTTGGAGAATCATCCAATTTGCACAGCATCTGGGATACAAAATTGATCCAACACCAAACCCTAAGCTATACTGAATACGCAAATTATTTACTGCTGGATGAGGATCGGGGAAAAATCAGGGAATGGCAGGGAGACTCCATCCTGGTTTATGTCCATGAATCCAGAGACTTGCGAGTACAATGCTATGAGTTTTCAGAGGATAACCTGAAGTGGGATTATTTCTATGCCAATAAAGAATTATTAGAAAAGAGATTGCTCCAGGGCGGTGTACGGCTTTCTGGAGAACTAAATAGGATCTTTAAATAATTTTATTTTGATTTACCCTGGGCAGCAACTTCTGCTGCTTTATTAGCGATCGTTTCCTGATCACCCAAATAATAATTTTTAATGGACTTTAGATTTTGATCCAACTCATAGACCAAAGGAACTCCTGTGGGAATATTTAGGCCAACAATATCTTCATCAGAAATAGCATCTAGATACTTTACCAGTGCACGAAGGGAATTCCCGTGTGCAACAATGAGAACCCGATTCCCTGATTCAATATCTGGCTTGATGGATTCATGCCAGTAGGGCAGGAACCGGTCTACAGTGTCTTTCAAACACTCGGAAGCAGGCAGCTCATTCGGAGCCAGGTCACTATACCTTTCATCAAAACGGGGATGTCGTTTATCGTCTGAATCCAATTGTGGCGGCGGTGTTGAATAACTCCGGCGCCAGATCAAAACCTGTTCATCGCCATATTTTTTGGCCGTTTCAACTTTATTGAGGCCTTGCAGTGCACCATAGTGACGTTCATTCAATCGCCAATTATATTTGATTAAAATATTATCCTCACCCATTTCGTCCAAACAAATTTCCATGGTTCGATTGGCACGTTTCAACACAGAAGTGTGAGCCACATCGAATTGGAATCCTCCTTCCTTTAGAAGTTTTCCAGATTCTTTGGCTTCTGCTTCGCCTTTTTCAGTTAGATCAACATCCGTCCAGCCTGTAAACCGATTTTCAAGATTCCATTGACTCTCCCCATGACGAAGTAAAACAAGGTTATGCATAATATATTTCCATAATCCAGTTTGAAATTCCCAATCTCTTTTTTCAGACCAAAGCTTTTTTTATGTAGATTTAAATTATGTGTGGACGCAAGACACTGACTCAGAGCATGCAATCCATCATTGAAGAACTGGCAATTGATGACTGGCAGGATGATAAATACAAACCCAGCCACAATATTGCTCCCACCCAATCAGCACCTATCCTGATTGGGGACAATGGTTCTCGTGTTGTAAAAAGAATGCAGTGGGGGTTAATCCCAAGTTGGTCAAAAGATGAGTCCATTGGCTCAAAGATGATTAACGCCAGGGCTGAAACTTTATTAGAAAAACCTTCTTTCCAAGACTTGGTTCAACAAAATCGCTGTATTATAATAACCGATGGTTATTTTGAATGGAAGCGAGGAAAGGAAGGGGTCCAACCTTATTACTTTAGACACCCTAAAAACCGGTTGTTGCTCATGGCAGGGCTATGGACATCTCTTAAAACAAATAAACTCTTGACCTATACTGTTATAACAACTTCAGCAAAAAAAGAGATATCATATATCCATAACCGCATGCCCGTTATTCTGAACCCAACCACAATTGATGAATGGATTTTTTGCGATAATACTTCTATAAGCCAGACGATAACCTATTTGACTCCTTATACTGGAAAACTATTAACATCACCAGTATCTACATATGTCAATTCACCAAAAAACAATTCACCTGAATGTATTCGTGGAATTAACGATACTTCTACATTAGAATTATTTTAAGTATTAACTAATTGGTGTTCTTCGGATTTCAGGAAGCTGATACTTCAATTGATTTTAGATTCATGATTTAATTCCCAAGCCAATCTTAATCCCAAAAGGACCAAATCAGTACGAACATCATGGAAAATGTTTTCTGGTACAAAGAGCCTAGAAAAACCACCTGTGGCTAAGATAACCGGCGCGTCTGATTTAAAAAGTTCCTTTGTCATTTGATTGGTAATTTCTTTTACCATTCCTAATTGTCCAAAATAGAGACCCGATTGTATGCTCCCCGAAGTGGACCGACCGGTAACGTGGTCCCGCTGTAATATTTCAACGGAAGGCAGTTTAGCGGTCTTTATTGAAAGAGATTCCATCGATGTCTCCAGTCCTGGGAATATGGCACCACCATAATAGACTTTGTCCTTATTGATCGCATCCAGAGTTGTTGCTGTACCAAAATCAACCACAATTATATTTTTCCCTGGAAACAAGTTTACAGCAGCAAGTGCACCTGCAATGCGATCAGCACCAACCTCAAGGGGATTGCGATAGCGGATCTGGAGACCAGTTTTCACACCGGGCCCAAGTTCAAAGGGTTCCAGCTGAAAATATTTTAAACAGGCGTTGCGGAAAGAATGTATCCTGTCCGGAACCACAGAACAGAAACTAATGGCTTGGATTTTTTCCGGAGGAATATCATTCTCCCTGATGGCACTTCGTAAAAAGGTCCCCACCTCATCGGAAGAACCTCTATAGGTAGACGACTTCCGGAATTGTAGAACCAATTCAACGCCATCATAGATTCCGCAAAGCAGTGACGTGTTTCCTATGTCAACAGTCAAGACCATGAGAAGTCAGTGCAAATTTTGACTAGAGATCGTGCCAGTTCTTCCGATGATTGTGGTGAAAATATCTTTGTTGATCCTTTATCCAAGATCTGGAAATTGATTTGAATGCCGTTTTGTCGATCTGAAACATCATTATGTACCACAAAGTCGGCACCTGTTCGCTTGAAAAGTTTACTGATAGCTTTTTGCTGTTCATTATTGTTTTGACTTGAAGTTAATTTGAAAGGAATAAAACAGATCTGTTGGTTTTGACACCATGCCCTGATTTTCTCAGCAATCTTGGGAGTTGGTTTCAATTTAATGTCTAATTCTTTCTCAGATGATTCGATCTTTGATTTCTGATTTAACGGTTGGCCATTGATCTCAATAGCAGAATAATCACTAACCGCAGCCAAATGGATAATGGCTGAAAATTCATGTTCTTTTAGTGTCTTTTTCATTCTATTCTTCAGGTCAAGCGTGGTTTCAAATTGGCCTAGGTAACAGGAGTCCTGAGGCAGGATGGCCCAGGTACTATGCAGGTAATAAACGTCCCAGCCTTGGTCGTTGAAATGATCGGCTATCGCTGCCCCAGTACACCCGCTGCTTAGGTTACTGATATACCGAACCGCATCAATGGGTTCTCTGGTACCGCCTGATGTAATAAGAACCTTCTTTTTAGATATGGGATCAATCTTTTCTAGGATTTCAGCGAATAGTTCTTCAGGCTCAAGCATTCGTCCCCAGCCTTCATCCCCGCAGGCCAGTGCACCAGAGCCGGTTCCAAGAATGGTGGCTCCCCAGTTTTCGAGTTTTGCTAAAGATTTTTGTGTGGCTGGGTGACCCAACATTTTCGTATTCATGGCTGGAGCTATAAA
>Ga0208522_1001301_pt1 | contig 16300 bp, 15 predicted proteins | sample ETNtaG_25_FD_185763 | JGI IMG/M metagenome (GOLD analysis project Ga0208522, IMG submission 185763) | Marine microbial and viral communities from oxygen minimum zone, Eastern Pacific Ocean - ETNP201302SV86 (SPAdes) (version 2) | ecosystem: Environmental > Aquatic > Marine > Oceanic ... | reverse complement strand
GAAATCAAGCTAGAGTTCTAGCAAATTCTACAGTAGTCTCAACTTCTACTAGAAACTTTCCAAATAGATTGGGTGATGGTGCTGATGTATTCTTAGCTTCAGCAGAGCTTGCAGCAATTGCCTCTGTTTTGGGTAAACTGCCTTCACCAGAAGAATACCTAAAATATATGGAAGAAATTAATCCACTTGCAGAGGACATTTATCGCTATTTAAATTTCAATGAAATAGATCAATATGTTGAGAGCGCAAATGCAGCTGATATTCCAGCCGTTAATATTGTGAGCGCTTAATTAGATTTTTCTCTAGCAACTTTCTGGCCATCTCTTCTAGTTGACTCAAGATCTGCTAAGTAATCTGAACTAATAGATGTTGGATATTTCCCATCAAAAATGGATATTTCAAAATTTTTAATCGAAGGATTTCCTTCCTGTGCAGAGCTAATTAAATCATGCAAGTCTTGATAAATAAGCCAGTCAGCTCCAATCTCTTTAGCAACTTCATCATCGGTTCTGCCTGAAGCAATCAATTCATTGGTAGCGGCCATATCAATACCATAGAGATTCTGAAATTTTACTGGCGGAGCTGCAGATGAGAAATATACTTTATTAGCCCCCGCTTCTCTTGCCATCTCAATAATTCTTTTGCTCGTTGTGCCTCTAACAATTGAATCATCAACTAAGAGTATATTTTTTCCCTTAAATTCAAGATCTAAAATATTTAATTTACGTCTAACAGATTTTTTTCTCTCTTCTTGATTAGGCATAATAAAAGTTCTACCAACATATCTATTTTTTACAAAACCCTGCCTATAAGGGAGTTTTAGTGCAGCGGCAAGCTGTAATGCAGCTGTCGTAGAACTATCAGGTATTGGGATTACAACATCAATATCATGATCAGGTCTTAGTTTAAGAATTTTTTTTGCTAGCTTTTGACCCATTCTCATTCTGGCTTTATAGACAGAAATTTTATCTAAAGTGGAGTCAGGTCTTGCTAAATAGACATATTCAAATATGCAGGGAGTTGGTTCCACATTTTCTGAGCACTGATTACTATGCAAATTTCCATCGACATCAATAAAAACAGCCTCTCCGGGATGAACATCTCTTAATGTCTTAAAACCTAAGGCTGAGAAAGATGCATTTTCTGAAGCAACAATATATTCTTTTTTTGTTGGGCCATCTTTCTCACCAATCACCAATGGGCGAATGCCTCGAGGATCTCTAAATGCAATCAAGCCAAAACCTGTAATCAAAGCTACAACTGCATAGGCTCCTTGACATCTGATGTGAGTTTTCCTGACCGCTTTAAAGAAATGTTTTTTTGAGGGCAGGATTGCTCTTTGTTTACCAAGCTCGTGAGCAAAAATATTTAGTAAAACTTCTGAATCTGAATCAGTATTGAGATGTCGCATTTCAGCATAAAATAATTCACGAGCTAGTACTTTAGAATTTGTTAGATTTCCATTATGTGCAAGACTAATTCCATATGGAGAATTAACATACATGGGTTGAGCAAATTCTTTGCCAGCACCACCTGCTGTTGGATATCGAACATGTCCAATCCCATAATTGCCAAGCAATTTATTCATATGTCTTTGTTGGAAAGTATCGCGGACATAGCCCATAGATTTTCGACTATTAAGTCTGCCTGTTTCATCACATACAACCATCCCAGCAGCATCCTGCCCTCTATGTTGGAGCATCAACAAAGAATCATAGATTGAGCTAGCGACATGGGTTTCAGAATATATACCTACTATTCCACACATTATGTTATCTCGTAAATTGTGCTGATATCTTGTTTCAGCATAACTGAATTTTTATTTGAGATCATACTTTTAAAGAATCTCTCAGCCATTGGAGCATATTTATTTAAATAAGATGCGCTTTGAGACTGAACAATAAAGCTAGATTGCTTAAAATCACTCGGCAGAACAAGATAAATTACCACAATTAGAATCATTCCTCTAAGAAATCCAAATAAGACTCCTAAAAACCTATCTAAACCACCCATTCCTGACCAATGAACTAGACCTCTAAGTAATTTAACTAATAATCCTCCAAAAAAGATAATTCCAACAAACACAATGATGATGGTAAGAATTCTTCTTGCCTCAAAATTATTTATATAATCTGAAACATAAGGATCTAAATATTCATTCAAAAACATTGATGCTGCAAAGGCAAAAACCCATAGCATGAGTGACAAAGTTTCTTGAATAAAGCCTCTAAAAAAAGCAATTAAGCCAGAAAGGGCAATTATCGCAATTACAATATAATCAAAATGAAATAAGGCTAAGGGTTCCAAGCGATGACCTCTCCCACTTCTATTCCTGCAATTTTATTAAGTAATAGTTGATTGTCCATAATATCTTTTTTACTAGCAAATGGTCCTACCAAAACATTCCTAAGCTTTTTGTTTGATTGATTTTGTTGAGTAAAAGCAGGAAAGCCAGCATCGTTATATGATTTAACTATATTAGAAATAGTGGTCGAAGATCCAAATGCACCGATTTTGTAAACATATAAATTAAAATCAATATCGTCTACTAGGTCCTTTGCAGACGGAAGAGTATCTTTTGTATCAATTTTGAGAACATTGTTATTAATCTCTTCAAATTCTATCTTTTGAAAATCCTCTATATCTACTGAAGGTTCTGGTAACTCTGGAATATTTATATTTCTAGTTTGTTGGTACTTTGGTTGAGGGGAAAGGGCAAAAATAAGAACCCAAATTAAAAGAGTGATTACAGTAAAAATTCCAAGTAGACGATTAGCGTTCATTATCCTGGGTATAATTTAGAAAGAATACTAGAAACTTTTGCTCTCAAATCTTTTCGATGAACTATCATATCAATAGCACCATGCTCTAATAAAAACTCAGATTTTTGAAAGTCCTCTGGCAGATCAACTCTTACTGTCTGCTCAATAACTCGCCTCCCCGCAAACCCCACTAATGCTTTTGGCTCAGCTATATTTATATCGCCAAGCATCGCTATGCTGGCTGAAACTCCTCCATAAATAGGATCAATCATCACAGAAATATATGGTAATTTTGCTTCTTTTAGTTTTTCTAATGCTGCTGATGTTTTGGCCATTTGCATTAACGAAACCATAGACTCCTGCATCCTAGCTCCTCCACTTGTTGAGAAACATACCAAAGGAGCTTTATTGGCTATTGCTGCATCTACTCCTTGCACAAATTTAGTTCCAACTGCTCCTCCCATGGATCCACCCATATAACGAAACTCAAAAGCTGCAACTACAATTTCAACCTCCTCAAGCTTACCCTTGCCAATCACTATAGCTTCTTCCTCACCAGTACTGGAAACAGCCTCTTTGATACGTTGGCTATAAGACTTTGTATCTTTAAACTTAAGAACATCTTTGGTAGTAATTTTAGTTGCGAGCTCATGGAAACTGCCGCCATCAAAAAAAATAGACATTCTGGTGCGTGCTCCAATACGTAGATGGTGATCACACTTTGGACAAACAAAAAGCGATTTTTCTAACTCAGGTTGATATAAGATGGCTTCACATGCTGGACAATTATTCCACAAACCATCTGGTACCTTGCTTTTAGGTGATGATGAATTATCATCTGAACCAATGGATGGAATTAATCTTTTAAGCCAATTCATTAATTTATTGCCTCAGATATTTTGTTAAGGTAATTATATATATTTTTGAATTCTTTTTGGCTAGATTGATCATGAATCATCTGAACTAGACTTGATCCAATCACAATTCCATCTGATATTTTGCTTAAATTATGAGCATCATCAGGAGTCTTGATTCCAAAACCAGCAAAAACAGGAAGAACAGTTTGCAAGCGAACATAATTTATATTTTTTTCTGCTTCCTTGATATCTAGATGAGAAGAGCCTGTAACTCCTCGTAGAGTAACGTAATATATGAAGCCTGAGCTGCTATTGCATATTTTAGTAATTCTTTCTTTGCTAGTAGTTGGTGCTATCAATGAAATTGAAGCAAGATTTTCATTTTTAATTCCTAGATCTTCAAGATTACTCTCACCTGGAATATCAACAATTAAGACTGCATCAGTTCCAAAATTATGGGATTCTTTTAAAGCTTCTGAATTAGATAAAAAAGTATTCATATACCCCATTAAAATTATTGGGGTATCAGTATTCTTTTCTCTGAACTGTTTAACTAACTTAAAAATTCCGTTAAGTGAAGTGTTGTTTTTTAGAGCCCTATCATGGGCAGCCTGAATAACTGGACCTTCAGCAATAGGATCTGTAAATGGGACCCCTACTTCAAGAATGTCTACCCCCGCATCAACAAATCCATGCATAAGTTCCAAAGTTGAGTCTAAATCTGGATCTCCAGCAACCAAATATGCAACAAGTGCTTTTTTGGAAGTCTCTTTTAATAATTGAATTTTTTCATCTAATCTAGTCAAGAGATATTCCATCCATAGTGGCGACCGTATTAATGTCCTTGTCTCCTCGACCAGAAACGTTGATCACAATATTCTGGTTAGAGTTAAAATTTTTCGAAACATTGTCTAATGCAGCAAATGCATGAGCGGTTTCTAAAGCTGGCATAATGCCTTCAAGCTTTGTAACCATATGAAATGATTCAAGAACCTCATTATCACCAACAGCAATATAATCTGCTCTACCAGTATCCTTTAAGTTAGAATGTTCAGGGCCGACTCCAGGATAATCTAACCCAGCTGAAATAGAATGTGTATCTATTACCTGACCATCTTTATCTTGCATAAGGTAACTCTTTGCACCATGCAAAATACCTGGCTTCCCATCATTTAATGGCGCCGCATGTTTACCACTCTTAAGACCTCTACCCGCAGCTTCAACACCAATTAATTGAACATTGGGTTCTTCTAGAAAAGGATAGAAAATCCCCATTGCATTTGACCCACCTCCCACACAAGCAATAATTGCATCTGGATATTGTGAAAAAAGTTTCATAGATTGTTCCTTTAATTCTCTGCCAACTATTGCATTAAAATCTCTTACTATCATCGGATATGGATGGGGGCCAGTAACGCTACCAATAATATAATAGGTATCTTCTATATTAGTCACCCAGTCCCTCATGGCTTCATTTAATGCATCTTTAAGTGTTGCAGTTCCTGAATTTACAGCATGAACTTTAGCTCCTAGCAGTTTTATTCTATAAACATTCAAAGACTGTCTTTCTACATCCGTTGCCCCCATGTAAATATGGCACTCAAGACCAAGTCTTGCTGCAACTGTTGCTGTAGCAACTCCATGTTGACCGGCTCCTGTTTCAGCGATAATCCTTTTCTTGCCCATTGCCTTTGCAAGTAATATCTGTCCAACTGTATTGTTAATCTTATGAGCGCCTGTATGGTTTAAATCTTCTCGTTTAAGCCATATTTGAGGACCAGAATAGTAATCAGTTAACCTTTTTGCAAAATACAACGGGGATGGTCGGCCGACAAACTGGAGTAGATCTTGATCAATTTCTTCTAAAAATTTTGGTTCCTTTTTTAGTTTTACGTACGTTTCATCTAGCTCTTTTAAAGCATACATAAGTGTTTCAGGGACAAACTTCCCGCCATACTCTCCAAAAAAACCATCGGAATTTGGTAAATCAGTAAAATTATCCATTTTTAAAAGTTTTTATAACCTGACCCATAAGGGTTTTATCTTTGCGTGCGAGTGATGATTCTACCCCAGAGTTCACATCAATACACCATGGATTCAAAGAGATTGCCTGCTTTATATTTTCAGAGTTAATGCCGCCTGCAAGAACAAATTGTTTTTCTAATGAGATTTCATCTAGCAAGCTCCAATCAAATACCTTTCCAGTTCCTCCATGCAAATCATTTGAAAATGTTTCTAACAAGAAAGCATTTGCAGAGGGATAATCATTAATTTTTTTGAATGATTCAGAACTTCGAATTCTAATAGTTTTCCAAAATGGTTGATTAAATTGTTCACAAAAATGACTGGATTCATCTCCATGAAATTGTAAAATTGAGCTTGGAATATTTGTCAAAATTTTTCTGACTTCATCGATTGAGGGATTTACAAATACAAAAACTGGTGTTGTATTTTGAAAATTAAAATCTTCCAGAGAAGAGAGAAACTCCTCAGAAATTCTTCTTGGGCTTCCATCAGCCATGATAAATCCGGCAAAATCAACCCTCTTTTCACAAGCATATTGCAATGTTTGGTTGTCACGTATCCCACAGATTTTTATTTTCATTTTCTTGAAGATAATAAAAAACTTAAAGGGTTTGTAAAGTTTTCTTCTTGACTCCACTTGATCTTCTTATAGCTTGCACCTGTAAAGTATAGTCCCTGTGCTTGAGCTGTCTTGCCAGCATTCTTTCTATCTTGTGAACTTAAAATACTAATCATGTCTCTACCAGAACCTTTAGATATATCCAGTAATGTACCAATAATAATCCTAACCATATTATATAGATAAGCATTTGCACACAGACTTACGATTACAAAATTATCCTTTTCAACTATATTAATACTTTGAAGGGTTCGAACTGGATTCTTTGAAGTACATTTTGATCCTCTAAATGAATTGAAGTTATGTGTTCCAATTAAATGAGAGGCCTCATCTCTCATTATTTTTATATCAATTTTATTTTTTTCCCAAAAAACATAATCTCTCAAGAAAATAGGTTGGGTTTTGCCAGTGTATATTACATATGAATAGGTTCTATTTATAGCGTCGAATCTAGAATGAAATTCTTCAGACACTTTTTGGATAGAAGAAACGGAAATATCATCGGGTAATAAAGAGTTTATTCCATTGAGCCATTGATTAGTTTCTCGATAATCGCTAGTGGAGAAATCAAAAATTTGCCCGGTTGCATGAACTCCAGCATCTGTTCTGCCAGCATAATTAATCCGTCCTTCAAGATTGCCAATAGAAGAAATAGCTAACTCAAGATGATCTTGGATAGATTCAGCATTTTTTTGAGATTGAAATCCAGAATACTTAGAACCATCATACTGACAGATACCGGTAAATCTCACAATTTATTTCTTTTTTTTAAAAGTAAACGCGCCTCAGAGACAATCAAATCATTTGATGAATTGGCTATCAGTTTATTTAAAATTTTAGTCGCGCCCTCCCAATCTTCCATCTCAATATAAGTTCTAACCAAATCTAATTCTTGAGTTTCTATATCGTTAGATATACTTAGATTGGTTTGGAAGGTATTATTTTCATCCAATAAATCCTCTTGCGCAGCAGCTATAGTAAATATAGGTCTTTTGCTGAATCTAATTAACATATAGGCTATTACAAAACCTAAGAGTAAAGATAGAACACCCACCCAAAATAAATCTTGAAAACCAAAAGATTTAGAATTATTTGAAGATTTTGCTTTTGAAGAAAAATCAGTTTCTGATTCCAATTCAATGATAGAAGTATTTTTTACCACAATCTCTGAAGCGCTTAACTTGGAATTATCTATTTCTTTAATTAAATTTAGATTTGATTGATGTGATGAGTTATCAGTTACTTTATTTTCACCCGAAGAGTCATTAAAAATTTCTACTGGAGCAGTCAATTTTAAAATTGGCTTTATAACTGGTTCTTGAACGTTGTTTCTTTTCAAATTCATAAAAGCGATTGATTCTTTTGCTCTAATATTTGAAGTTGATGCAACTAATTCTGGGGAAGGTAGATTTAGATCAACATCCCCTCTTACCATATTTATATCCTCATCAATAAATGCATTTGGATTCTCAAGATAAAAACCCCACATAATTTGATAGATTGAAGCATCATAATTTTGACTCACTGACTGTGAAACGCTCCAAATAGTTTCAACTTCATTGCTAGGAATGCTCTGGGGTCTTTCGGGGACTTTATTTTTATCATTGATAGGTTTTTCAAGAGAAAAAGTTTTGGTTTCATTAACTCCAGAATTATCCTCATAATTGGGCTCTTCAGATAATATTCTTGCAATATCATATCTTTGCGGTTCACCATAAATCTTCTTTGCCGGAAGTTTAAAAGATACCTGTGATTTTGGGGAAGGAGCTAAATCATTTTGCGGAAGAAAAATAAAAATATCTTTTTTTAAAGCCGTTTTAATATTTAAACGAAAAGAGATGTAATCTTTTAGGTAATTTTTAGGGATAGCTAGGGTTAGTCGCTTGTAATCTTCAAGATTTTCAAAAATCCTATACTCAAATGTAAAATCAGAAAACTCATCATCTGATTTAAAATTAGTAATTAAAATTTCATCTTCTTCAAGATTGTCAGTTGAACTAATTTTGATCTGAATTAAATACAATCCCTCTGGATTGATTTCTACAATAGGACTTCCGATGATTGTGCTTGCATTAGCACTAAAGCTAAAAAGAGCTAGCAAAAATACAAACTTTCTCATTTTAGTTTACTGTACTTAAGTAGATCTTCGCATATTTGAACTGCATTCAAAGCGGCACCTTTACCATAAACATTGTCTGCAACTATCCACATTGAAACCCAGGTTTCATCGAATGCTTCCTGCACTCTTATCCTCCCAACAAATACATCATGTGTATCATTGGCATTCTCAACAGGGGTGGGATACTCGGGATCTTCGAAAACCTTGATGCCTTCTGATCCTTTTAGAATGTCAACAACCTCTTGATAAGAAATATTTTTAGACACATTGAAAAAAACAGCTTCAGAATGTCCATTGAATACTGGAACTCTTACGCAGGTAGATTGCACAAAAATCTTGGGATCAAGAATCTTATGAGTCTCCCACACAATCTTCATTTCTTCTTTGGTAAAATTATTTTCTAGAAAATCATCGCACTGAGGAATTACATTAAAAGCAATTTGTTTAGGATAGACTTGAGTTTGATTATCTTGTTCTGAAAAATATGTTTGGCCATGTAGTTCTTCCATGGCCGCTTTTCCTGTTCCAGATACTGCTTGGTAAGATGCTACATTTAAACGTTGAATACTTGCTGAATCATGAATGGGCTTCAAAGCCATCAATAACTGAGCAGTAGTACAGTTTGGATTTGCAATCAGTGATGGCTGATTCAACTCTTTTAAAGCATGGCCATTAATTTCAGGAATAACCAATGGCACATTCTCTTCATATCTAAAATGTGATGACAGATCAATAACGTAACTTCCAGCAGCAACAAAATCTTTAGCATATTGTTTGGCTACTTCTGAACCAGCTGCAATGATAATTAACTGCGCTTTTTTTGCATCAAAACCTTCTAATGATTCAATGGAATATTCAGAAGTATTAAAAACGATCTTATTTCCAACTGTTGTTTTGGCTAACGGAAAAAAATTGTTTACTGGAAAGGCTCTATTTTCAAGTAACTTTATAATCTTGGTTCCAACAAGACCTGAGGCACCTATTAAAGCTAGGGAAACACCATTAACTTTCATTTTTTAAGATCTCAATTAAAGTTGAAGCAACTTCTGCTGTATTCAAAAAATTTCCAGAAGTAGAGATATCCTTAGTTCTGTAACCCTTGCTAATAAAAGTTTTGATCGCAGAGTCAATTCTTTTTCCAAGATCTGCCCTATCAAGAGAATACTCAAACGCCATTGCTAGAGATGAAATCATCGCTAAGGGATTTGCAATTCCTTGGCCAGCAATGTCTGGAGCACTTCCATGGCATGGTTCGTACATACCCTGTGAAGAACTATTTAAGGATGCAGAAGGAAGCATGCCAATCGAACCACTTAAAGTAGCAGCAATATCAGAAAGCATATCTCCAAAAAGATTTCCTGAAACAATTACATCATATTGATTTGGGTTTAAAACTAGCTGCATTGCTGTATTATCAGCAAGCTGATGAGATAATTGGACTTCAGGGTAGTCAGCACCCATTTCAGTAACGATGCTTCTCCAGAATTTTGAAACTTCTAAAACATTGGCTTTCTCAACAGAACATAATTTCTTATCTCGATTCATAGCAGCTTCAAAAGCAACTTTTGCTATCCTTCTAATTTCATCTTCGTTATATATCATTGTATTGAAACCATATTTAGGGCTTTCATTTTCAACAATTCCTCTAGGCTCTCCAAAATAAACTCCACCAGTTAATTCTCTGACTATGAGGATATCTAGATTTTCTATAATTTGCTTTTTAAGTGGAGATGCAGAAGCAAGCTCATTAAATAAAAAAGCAGGTCTTAGATTTGCAAATAAGCCAAGTGATTTTCGCAACCCCAGTAATGCTTGCTCTGGCCTTAAATCCCAATCAAGATTATCCCATTGAGGTCCGCCAACAGCTCCAAATAAAATCGCATCTGATTTTTTTGCAATTTCTAGCGTCTCTTTAGTCAAAGGCTTGCCAAATTCATCATAAGAAGATCCACCAACTTTTCTCTCAGAAATTTTAAAATCTAAACTTTGCTCAGAAATCAGATACTGCAATACTTCAACCATTGAAGACGTAACCTCTTGGCCAATACCATCTCCTGGAAGAATTAATATTTGTTTTGTCATCTTTATACTCTAGTTGCTATAGCCAAAAAGCCAGGGTCTATGATTTCGTCTTGCTTTCTCAAAAGCTTCAATAAGATGCTTATCTTTTAACGTGATATCTACATCATCTAAATTATTGATAATGCGATCAAGCAGACTATCTTTTACATCAAATAAATAACATAAGTCGTTATCTACCTTAATTTCTTTTTTTGATAAATCAATTACAAAACTTACTGGCGAGGAACAAGCAATTTCAAACAAATGATTTATTTCTTCCTTTGATAGTTTTATGGGAAGAACTGAATTCTTAAAACAATTATTGTAAAAGATATCTCCAAATGAGCTAGCTATCACAGCTTTAAAACCAAAATCTCTTAAAGCCCATACTGCATGCTCTCTGCTTGATCCACACCCAAAATTATCTCTCGTTAAAAGAATTTCAGAGTTATTAAAGGGTTTTTTATTTAATATAAAGTCATTATTCTTTAAGCGATCATCAGCGGTCATATCCAACCGACCCCCATCTAAATATCTCCACCCATCAAAAAGAAAATCCCCAAAGCCAAATTTCTTAATAGACTTTAGATATTCAGTTGGAATAATTTGATCTGTATCAATATTATCTCTATCAAAGGTTGCTACTATGCCTGTAATAATTGAACTGCTCATGATGATGATGGATCAGTTATTTTGCCGTTTACTGCGGTTAATGCAGCCATTACAGGACTCATTAAGTGAGTTCTACCAAGATTACCTTGCCTACCTTCAAAATTTCTATTTGAAGTTGATGCGCATCTTTCGTATGGTTTTAACTGATCAGGATTCATCCCCAAGCACATAGAGCAGCCTGGATCACGCCATAAGAAACCCGCCTCAAGGAAAATAGCATCCAAGCCCTCTTCCTCAGCTTGAGCTTTGACCATTCCTGAGCCAGGAACAACAATAGCCTCAGTAATATCTTTTGAAACTTTTTTACCTTTTACAACTGAAGCTGCATCACGCAAATCTTCAATTCTTGAATTAGTACACGATCCGATAAAAATTCTATCGAAACTTAAGTCTTGAAGAGTTTTTGACTCCTCTAGACCCATATATGCTTTTGCAAGTAATACATTTTCTCTATTTTTGTCATCAATATATTCTTTAGAGGGAATCTCTGCATCAAAATCGATAGTCATTTCTGGTGATGTGCCCCAAGTTACTTGAGGCTTTATTTCTGATACATCAATGGTTATTGTTTTGTCAAAATTTGCCTCGTCATCAGATTTTAAAGTCTGCCAATAATCGGCAGCTTCATTAAAAACATTATCCGAAAGGTTGGAGTGTTTTTTAACATAATCAAGTGTTGTTGCATCAACTGCTATTAGACCAACCTTTGCCCCAGCCTCTATTGCCATATTACAGATTGTCATTCGTGATTCCATAGAAGCTGATGAAATATAAGACCCAGAAAATTCAATAGCATGACCTGTTCCACCGGCAGTTCCAATAAGCTTTATTAAATGTAGCACTACATCTTTTGAAGCAACTCCGCGTTGGAGCTGACCATTAAAGTTAATTTGCATATTTTTTAGCTTTGTAGTTTTTAGACATTGCGTTGCCAAAACATGTTCGACCTCAGAAGTTCCAATACCCATAGCTAAACATCCAAATGCTCCGTGAGTAGAGGTATGAGAATCTCCACAAACAATGGTCATGCCAGGTAATGTATAGCCAAGCTCAGGGCCCATCACATGAACAATACCTTGCTTATGAGAATTTATATCAAATTGATGAATGTCAAAATCATTACAATTTTTATCAAGCTCTACTACCTGAATTTTTGATACTTCGTCTTCAATAGATTCAGCATAAAATTTATTCCCTCGATTCGTAGGAACATTATGATCAGGAGTTGCAACATTTGCATCTAGGCGCCATGGTTTTAATTGCTTATGCCTTAAGCCTTCGAATGCTTGTGGTGAAGTAACTTCATGGAGATAGTGTCTGTCAATATAAATTAATGACTCAGTACTATCATCAGTCTGAACTAGATGCTCATCCCAGAGCTTGTCATATAAAGAAAGAGGCATATTATTTTTTGAAAGGCACTAATTGATCAATTGTTCCGCATTGTGCTTGGTTTCTTAAGAAATGATCCATGAGAACCAAATTTACCATTGCCTCTGCAATTGGAACTGCTCTAATGCCGACACACGGATCATGTCTGCCTGTTACCTCAACATCAACCTCCTCTCCAGCAACATTAATTGTTTGGGCTTTTGATTTAATACTTGAGGTAGGTTTGATAATAAATTCTAATTCAATAAGATCGCCATTTGTAATTCCGCCCAATATACCGCCTGCATTATTTGATTTAAAGCCTTCCTGTGTAATCTCATCTCTGAGCTCGGAGCCTTTAAGGTCTAGTATATTATCAACATTTCCAATGGTTACAGATTTCACAGCGTTAATACTCATAATCGCTTTAGCTAAATCTGCATCTAATTTATCAAAAACCGGTTCGCCTAAACCAACGGGACAATTTGTAACCCTTACACCTAACTTTGCTCCTACAGAGTTACCTTCCTTAATTAAATCGGCAAACATAGAATCTAAATCTTTTAATTTAGACTCATCAGCAAAAAAATACTTATTTGTTTTTGCATTTTCCAGGTTAAGTGAATTTGCTTGAATTGTTCCTATTTGGCAAACATAACCCTCTGTCTTGATACCATTTGCGTTTAAATATTTTTTAGCAATAGCGCCTGCAGCCACCCTCATAGCAGTTTCTCTGGCACTGGAACGGCCTCCGCCTCTGTAGTCCCGATGACCATATTTTGCTTGATAAGTTATATCAGCATGATTAGGACGGAAAACATCTTTAATATTTGAATAATCTTTGGATTTTTGATCCTTATTATAAATAATTAAACTAATTGGAGTCCCTAGAGTTTTTCCTTCAAAAACACCAGATAATATTTCAACATCATCATCTTCTTTTCGTTGGGTAGTAACATCAGACTGACCCGGCTTTCTGCGATTTAACTCAAGCTGAATATCCTCTGATGAAAGCTCTAATTGAGGTGGACAGCCATCAATAATGCACCCAAGAGCCTTCCCATGGCTCTCACCAAAAGTAGTAACTCTAAATAATTTTCCAAATGTATTACCTGACATACGCGGAATTATAGACCAAAAAGCTACATAGAGCCTATCTAAGGGTTGATAGGCCTTCATCAACACTAATTGTTTACCCAGTAATACAATCTTCCATTACAGAAAAAAGGTTATTATATCTGTCATGATAAAAAGGATTTCAAGCACTGATTCATGTTTCCTAGCTTTAAGTTTATTTTTAATACTAGGCTCTTGTTCGTTAGTTGAGAGAAATCCTTCATACGAAATTAATGCTCAATACAATGTTTCCATTAATAGGGATTTTTGGGGGATACCATATATTAAAGGTCAAACTGATCAAGATGTTGCCTATGGTATAGGCTTGGTGCATGCAGAAGATGCTTATGAGGATCTAGTAGAATTAATGCCTTTATACAGAGGTGAGAATGCAATTTATAATGGCCTTAAAAACATTGATACTGATTACCTAGTAAGATTATTAAAAGTTCATTCCAAGGTAAAAGATCTTGGGAGAAAGCAGCTCCCTCAAAATATACTAGCTATGGCTCAAGCTTATGCAGATGGTGTAAATATGTACGCGAAACAACATCCGGATAAAGTAAATCTTTCATTACACCCAATTACTCAAGAAGATATTCTTGCTGGATCGTATATTCAACATTTATTTTTTGCTGGGTTAGATGGAGACTTAGCCCAGATGGATAAGCAAGATAAGACATCTATTCCAACTGGATCTAATGCAATAGCAGTTAATTCAGTTAAAACTAAATTAGAATCTTCGTATCTTCTTATCAACTCTCATCAACCTTTGACAGGACCAGTAGGTTGGTATGAATTAAATATCGAAAGTAAATCAGGGTGGAATGCACATGGTGGAAATTTTCCTGGCTCATTTTTAATAAATGTTGGTTTTAATAAAAATATTAGTTGGGGAGCTACCGTTAATCGCCCAGATGTCATGGACATATATGAACTAACAATCAATCCAGATAATGCTAATCAATATCTATTAGACGGCCAGTGGATTCCTTTTGATATTGAAAAAGACTATTTAGCATTTAAACTTTTTGGCTTCTTAAAATTAAAAACAAAACAAAAATTTAGGTATTCAAAATTTGGGCCAGTATTAAAAATAAATGATAAATACTTTGCTCTAAAACATATAAATGAGAACTCGTTTAATGAAATAGATGGGTGGTATGAAATAAGCAATGCTAAAAATGTATACGAATTTGGGCAACAACTTGAAAAAAGAAAAATACCTAGTTTTAACTTTGTAACAATGGATTCTGAAAGGAATATCGGATATTTCTACAATGGCAGGATTCCAATGAGGCTTGATGCTGCTAGTGCTAGACAAATTATAAAAAGCTCAAGCTCAAAAGATATTTGGGATGAGAAACAACTGGTAAATGACCTACCAAAATTTATTAATCCTTTGAACGGCTGGATTCAAAGCACCAATCAGAGCCCATTCTCAGTTATGGGAGAGCACTCACTAAAAACAAAAACAGTTAACAAGTATGTAGATTATGAAAAAAGGCTAACCAATAGATCTTATGTTGCTAACGAATTACTCTCTCCAACTGAGCCTATTGGTTTGAAGAGATTTATTGAAATAAAATTTGATCACTCATATTCAAAAAATTCACGACAGTACCGATACCTTCAATCTATATCCAAATATGATAAAAATATTCAATTAACAATAAAAAACTGGGATGGAAAAACTAACTTCAAAAATACTGATGCTGGTCTCGGGATGTGCTTAATGGCTCAAGAATGGATGTCAGAAATGAATAGTAAACCCACTCCTTCCTATGATTCAGCAAAACAAGAATGTGAAAGTATTTTCGCCACAATAAAAAGAAAATACTCTGATCCTTGGGAAGATATTAATACGATTTCAAGAGGGTCACGAACTTATCCAATACAGGGTTCGGTTGACACCTTGAGGGCAGTTTATGGATCTTCAAGCTCAATAACTAGAAGCTTGGATATGTCAGGTGGCGATGGGCTTTTTTTTATTATCGCTGAAGAAGACTCTGGTAAAACTATTTATGGAATGCATAACTACGGATCTTCTAGAAATCAATCTTCTATTCATTACTCAGACCAGACATTCTTATTTAGCCAAGAAGCTTTAAGGTTTATTCCGGAAAGTCTTTAAAAAGAGTTTTCTTCGACAGAAAATAATTCTTGGAAATCTAATACACTCATAGATTCAAGTTCTTGCTGATCAAGACACTTGGACAAAATGGTGCTCACTTTTTCTTCATTAAATATTTTTCCAAGGTTATTTTCAAATTTCTTTTCTAAAACAGGAATGCCTTCCTCCCTTCGACGCTTGTGACCGATTGGGTACTCAACCTCAACAGCATCAGTTGATGAGCCATCATTAAAAAAGATTTGTATTTTATTTGCTATAGATCTTTTGTCAGCCTCTAAATATTCTTCTGTGTAACGTTTATCTTCTTGAATTGTCATTTTCTCTCTAAGCTCATCCACTCTTGGATCACTAGCAACATCATCCTCATAATGTTCTGCTATGAGATCTCCATGAATTAATCCTATAGCTATCATGTATTGCAAACAGTGATCCCTGTCAGCGGGATTATTTAATTCTCCAGATTTAGAGATAATTCTTATTGCTGATTCATGAGTGGTAACTTCAATATTAGATATTTCATCAAGCCTATCTTTAATTTGAGGATGTAGAGTAACCGCAACCTCA
>Ga0208522_1001288_pt1 | contig 16354 bp, 17 predicted proteins | sample ETNtaG_25_FD_185763 | JGI IMG/M metagenome (GOLD analysis project Ga0208522, IMG submission 185763) | Marine microbial and viral communities from oxygen minimum zone, Eastern Pacific Ocean - ETNP201302SV86 (SPAdes) (version 2) | ecosystem: Environmental > Aquatic > Marine > Oceanic ... | reverse complement strand
TTGAACCACACACTGCTTTTCTCGCCGATAACAACATCGCCAACCACCACGGCACTGTCAACAATGTAGACCGATGAATCGATCTGAGGATTTTTGTCTTTAAAGGGTAAAATCATTTTTAGTATAGATGATTCAATCGTGCTGTTTCAAAAAAGAAACTGTGTTTTGAAAATTGACTGGATCAATTATAAAGGTAACTCAATTGGAAAACCTCAGGAATTTATTTATCAATCGAAGCCAGATATTTTTCGCGAATGGCTTCATGACAATTTCGCGCTAGAATCCTTCTGTCTGATTCTCCGCTAAAAGAAGGAAGAACCTCCACCGTCACATCCAGGCGAGGGTATTTTAACAAACGGAAAATGTGCGTCAGAAAACTAATATTATACCAGCAGGCAATGGATGGAAAATTTTTATCATGATAGCGGATGATGACAGGAACCACGGGTTGTCCCGTTTGAACTGCGGCTTCAAAGTGAGATGATTTGAAGGGTAAAATGTCGGTTCCATCCGTGGCTTGCGCTTCAGGAAAAAGAATCACCGAGCATTGAGCATTCATGCGGTGACGAATTTGATTTATTGTAGCGCGAACCTGTTGCTTGCGATTTCTATCCACAAAAATAGTGGCGCCAAGCCGGGTCAGCCAACTCATGAACGGCCAGCGTCCTATTTCGGCCTTGGATATAAAAAATGCGGGGAAGCAGGACCCCATGACAAAAATATCGGGTGTTCCCACATGGTTGGCAACGATAAGTGATCCGGAAGAAATTTCCTCACTGCCTGTTCTTCGGATTTTTATGTTAAGCAGAAAACAGGAACATTGCGCCCACAGGCGGGTAAAAAAAACAATGCTCCGGTAATGTGACTCTCTGGATGAAAAAAATATCAAGAACAATCCCAAGCCCATCAGTCCAAAAATAATGTAGGTCAGAACGATTCCAATTATTCTGATAACAGTAAGCAGGTATCCCATGATAAGTCAGAACGTCTCGTTGGTTTTGTTCATTATGCCGAGCATATCGGTGAAAAATATTCGGGCGAGATTGCTCGCCAGTGATACTGCGGTTTCTGAAATCTTCATGTTGGGCGAAGCCGTGGTGCCGAGAGAGTCTGTTAAATTGCTGGCGATATAAGACCATGCCGGGCAGCTCTTGAGTAAACTGTAATGAATTTTGTCGAAACCGCAATACTGTTCCAGTCCGCCGATCACTTTTAAATTTTCATTAGCGGATTCAAGTATGAACTTATTGATCTCTCGAACCGCCTCCGAAGCCTGATCGTATGCGACTGTACTGCTTGGGAAAAAAATACGGCGCAGGGCGCGGAAATAGAATTCATCAATATCATCTTGAAGGTTTACCGGAATCAAGGTGATAAAAATCCTGGCCTCAGCCTCTCGCAACGTGGCAAAAATAGATCGCAGTCCAGCAATAATTTCTTTCGCAGGAACACCATACATAATATCGTTGCCGATGTCTGTTATAAGAGCCACAACCTGCTGATCGCCTCTGCCGGGAACCCCTTCAAAAATACCGCAGTTTAGAATTGGAGGATAAACCGCATTGAAAATTCCTCCCTCGCGGATATAGCCCCGTCCCGGACCCAAAGCATGAATAAAACTCACAGACCTTGGAGACAGGCACCGCGTGATACAACTTTTCAATCCGCAGTAGGAGCGAGCAAGATTACTGGCACCAAGAAAAAGAAAAAGGACAGGGGGTTGCGAATCGTTAACTGTGGAGTGGGATGAAAAGGATTCAGCCGACATGACCAAAATGGACTGGTAGATTAAAAGTCATAGGGTTTATTCTAATAATCTAAAGTTTTTGGGAAAATCTTCATAGAACCAGACGACCTGCGTCGTTGTATCAACAATAAAATTACCACTATCAGTGAGGACCAGTGGGATGCGGTATTCCTGAGAGAAGTTTAATCGAGTTACAGGAAAGTTCGATTCAGAATGAGGCTCTTGAGATACTTGAGGCGGGGCTTCTGTGATGGTACGCAGACCATCCTTTTTCCCTTCGCGATACCTGGTTGGAATTATGGCAGGATCATCGGTGAAGTGAGTTTTTCCGCTTCCATCTTTCCTGGAAAAAATTTTGGCATCGCTGACACTTGCCGAGAACGAGAACGTAAAAACTAACAGCAGGCAGTAAACAAAAATTTGTAGCGCTTTGGGCATGAGTCGCGCCTCATGGCTGAGTGAGATTGCGCATCATTTTCCCAGAGGAGTCGTTAAAATACGGAACCCCTTATTCAACGGAAATGGGGTTGACGTAAATCTCCCGAGGCCGGACTCCGTCAGAGGGCCCCACCACGCCATCCCGTTCCATGGTTTCTATGATGCGTGCGGCACGATTGTACCCTATTCGCAATCTTCTTTGTATGTAGGAAATAGAGGCCTGTCTGTCCCTGGCAACCAGAGCCAGCGCTTCGTCATATTTTTCATCGTAATCTTCAGCCTCCTCAGTTTTTTCATCTTCCACGACAACAGAGCTGAAAATTTCTTCAATGTAATCCGGTTTCTTTTGCTCCTTGATGAATTTGATAATTCTTTCGATTTCATCATCACTTACCATCGCCCCGTGAATACGCAACAGTCGATGCGTACCCGGCGGCATAAATAACATGTCGCCTCTTCCCAGAAGTTTTTCCGCACCCATAGAATCGAGGATGGTCCGGGAGTCGACCCGGGATGTCACTTTGTAGGAAATGCGGGATGGGAAATTGGCTTTGATGATTCCAGTCAAAACATCGACCGAAGGCCTCTGAGTAGCAACGATGAGATGAATTCCCGAAGCGCGGGCCATTTGGGCGAGCCGTGTGAGCGCTTCTTCAACACCTTTTGAGGCAACCATCATGAGATCAGCCAACTCATCAATGACAATCACGATATAGGGTAACTTGGCCTGAGGCTCTATCGGTTTATCATCTTCCTCGTCCATCAATTCATCAGGATCCATTTCATGAGGCTTGATTCCTTTTGCATGGTCCTTTTCCCACTGTTCGAGTTCTTCTTCATATTCGTTACGCAGTTTGTCCATCCTCAGGTTAAATCCGGTGATGTTGCGAACACCCAATTCGGCCATGAGCTTATAGCGGTTTTCCATTTCCTGTACAGCCCAAGCCAGGGCGGCGGCGGCTTTTTTCGGATTAGTCACTACCGGTGAGATGAGATGAGGAATGCCATCGAAAATCGAAAGCTCCAGCATTTTTGGGTCGATCATTATCATTTTCACTTCATCAGGTGTCGCGTTGAGAAGAATGCTGGAGATCATGGCGTTCAGTCCGACACTTTTCCCCGACCCGGTTGAACCCGCCATCAAGAGATGCGGAATTGTCGCAAGGTCCTGCACCATAGGTTCGCCAATGCTGTCCTTTCCTATCACCATCATCAACTTGGAATCTGCTTTAGCAAAGCCTTTCGATGTTATTACCTCCTTGAACGAAACGACTTCTTTACGAGTGTTGGGAATTTCGATCCCGACGACGGGTTTGCCGGGAACCGGAGCCAGAATACGCAGGCTGAGCGCGCGCATCGCAAGCGCCAGGTCGTCACTCAGCGAGAGAATACGACTGACCTTGATTCCCGGAGCAGGTTCAAATTCATACAAAGTAATGACGGGTCCGGGCAGGACCTGCACTACTTTTCCCTCTACTCCAAAATCGGCCAGCTTGCGTTCCAGTATGGAACTGCTGAGGAGGATTTCTTCCTTCATTTCAGCGGATTCTTCTACCGGTAGAGGATCGTCCAGCAAACTGATTGGCGGAATTTTATAATCGCCATCTTCAGATACGGATATAGAACCTTCATTAACAATAAACTCTTCTTTGCTTTTCTTTTTTTGCGGGATGATGGTTGGTGCCTGAACAGGCTCCGGTTCAGTCAGTCTCTCCCGGGTCACAATGATCGGCTCTGTGGGTTCAAACACTTCTTCAGATTTTATTTTTGCGGCTTTGGAAGCCTTTGCTGATTCGCGGGCGATTGCTATCCATTCGTTACACTTCGTTTTTACTTTGCTGATCAGTTGAAATAATTTTCCGGCATAAGTCCCGGCAAGCTTGGCGGCTAATTCCAGCATGCTGTTGACATTTGTTCCCGTCATGGCAAGGAGCGAAGCGAAAACCAGAGTCACGAGAAAAATAGTGGCGCCAATGGTGCTGAACCATATTACCAGAAATCTTCCCAGCGTTTCACCTGTGAGGCCGCCTACTTGAACAGAATTTTTAAAAACAGGGTCGGTGTTGAATTGAACTGAACATAGAGCACACAGTCCTATGAGGAGAAATATTCCCGAGCCCAAACGAAGCGGCCAATGATGAAATTCCTTTCCCCGGATCAGCGCCCACCCCATAATCAGAGTTATCAAAGGAAAGAAAAAAGCGCCACTGCCAAAAAGTTGGGCCAATCCATCAGAAATGTATGCGCCAACCAATCCTCCCGAATTGGTAACTGCAGCCTGTGAGGAAAATGAAGTATTCATCGAAGGGTCCGCTGGAGAATACGTTACCAGCGAAACGATCGCGAATAAGGAGAAAGCCAGAGTTGCGATTCCCAGGAAATCGCGAATTAAGATGGGGACTTTTTCATTCATGAAGTGATTTTCCATGTGAGGTTTTAGTTATCAATCGACGTGTGGTGTCTTGGAACATAGTGTCTTTTTTCCAATTTTCGTCATCAGTGCGCGTGTAATCCAGAGTGAAGTGGAGTCCGCGGCTTTCTTTTCGCTCCAAAGCGCCCATGATGATCAACCGGGCTGTGAGGGCAATATTTCTCAACTCCAGGGTGTTTTTTGTGATAGTAAAATTCCAATAGTATTCCTTGATTTCATCCAGAAGAAGTTCGATGCGCCGTTCCGCCCGATGGAGCCTTTTGTCTGAGCGCACGATACCGACATAATTCCACATGAGTCTTCTTATTTCGTCCCAGTTATGTGAGACGACAACCGATTCATCACTGTCTACGGCGTTTCCGCTATCCCACTCCGGTATGTCGCGAGTGATGAGTTTATTAAAATCATCTGACTTTAATAATGAGGTAGCCTTGCTCACGGCGCGATGAGATAACACCAGTCCTTCCAGAAGCGAATTGGAAGCCAGACGGTTGGCGCCATGCAATCCGGAATAGCAAACTTCTCCGCTGGCAAAAAGACGGCGAATATTGGTTTGACCATTGAGGTCGACCGCAACTCCTCCGCAAGTATAATGTGCGGCAGGAACTACGGGAATGGGTTCGCGAGCCATGTCGAATCCGAATTTTCGACAGGTCTGGTAAATATTTGGAAAACGTTCGCGCGTACGATACCCCTCTATGTGAGTGGTATCAAGGAAGACACAGTCATCGCCGCTTTTTTTCATTTCGTGATCGATAGCGCGGGCCACAATATCCCTCGGCGCGAGACACCCCAGAGAATGATAATTTTCCATAAAGGTGCTACCGTCTTTTAACCGCAGGATACCGCCTTCCCCACGGACTGTCTCAGAGATCAAAAACGATTTAGCCTGCGGGTGGTACAGGCAGGTCGGATGAAACTGAACGAATTCCATATTGGAGATTTTAGCGCCGGCGCGGTAAGCGGCGGCAATGCCATCGCCTGTGGCAGTATCCGGATTCGAAGTGTAAAGATACACCTTCCCGGCCCCGCCGCTGGCTAACAGAGTGACCTTGCCAACAAACGTTTTTACCTGGTTGTTTTTTACATCGAGAATATAGGCCCCAAGCGCTTCATCCTGAGAACTTCCCGGTTCTACCTTGGAGTCCAATCTTGAGAGTGTGATGAAATCGATCAACATGTGATGTGAGAAGATGTCCATATTTTCTCTGCTGTTGATCGCTTCAATCATCGTGTGTTCAATTTCACGTCCGGTGAGGTCGTTTGCGTGAAGAATGCGATCCTTGGAATGTCCCCCTTCGCGGCTTAAGTGATAGTCTTCGCCGCGAATGCGTGTGAACTGGACGCCCAGTTCAATCAGTTCCCTGACACAGGAAGGTCCCTCCCTACAGATGATGCGCACGACATCCTCACGGCATAGTCCACGACCCGCTTCCAGAGTGTCGTTGGCGTGCAGTTCAAACGAATCGTCATCGGTCATGACAGAGGCGATTCCCCCTTGCGCGTAAAGTGTGGCCGATTCGTCCAGAGCGTCCTTGCTGATGATTGCTACCGACCCAAACTGGGAAGCTTTGAGGGCAAATGTAAGCCCCGCAATGCCACTGCCTATAATGATGAAATCTTTTTCAATTATCATACGTATGATTATAGAAGCTTAAGCCTTTAATTTCAATGGGGTAATGGGGTTTCCGGCGAAATATTTTAAAGAAAAACAAGCCCGTTTGCCAGGTTGAAGCACCCGACAATTTTCACAGGTTGGTATCTAATCCCGGTCGAGTCACAAATTGAGGAAAAAAGCGGGCTGAGGAATCCTTACAAAGCCCTATTTGGTAAGCTCCTTCCCGATGGTTAATCGTTGGGGAAAGAGTCGCCAGGTATAAGAGACCTAGAATCAGGACTAAAAAAACCAAAGATAGGGCGGATCGTTCGCATGGGCCAAAAAAATTATCCTCTTGCCCCGGATATGCCACCCGAAGCGGGAGGAAATGTTAAATACAGCTTCTACGACTGTTTAACTGATTGTACCGCTTTCGTCCACCGTATAAGTGGTCGAACTACCACTGTGCGAAGCCGTAGCCTCAAAGTCTGTTTCTGTGTCAGTACCCGAAGTTACGGTCACTTCCACATTTTCAGACTGAATATAGCCATAAGAAGATTGCTTGGCGATGGCAACACTACATGCATCACTGCCTGCATTATCTGCCCAATAAGCCTTACAAGCCAGATAGATATTATGCAAGTTGGCTTTAGCGTCAGAGTTGTACATCCGTAACTTGTACTGGCTGAACTGAGGAATCGCGATAGCCGCGAGAATACCGATAATCGCGATAACGATCAACAGCTCAATCAAGGTAAAACCTTTTTCATTTTTAGCTTGAGAAATTTTTGATAACATCTCTTTAATCCTCCCTTACCAAAATGTGGATTGACAGTATTTTAATTTTAAGCACATTTAAAGTCAACGGGTTATTGATACTCCAATGAGAATGGAGATCTGCATGGAATTACAAAATATGACAAAATTTGTAGGCAGTGTGACAATGTTTGTAGTGGCAAAGTGCAAAACTTGTTGCTTGGGTGTGAGACCTGGCCAAGGGTACACTTATGTATGGACTAAAATGAGAGATTATGAGAGACGGAGATGAAGAAAAATAAGCGTCAAATCGGGATACTGGGTGGAAGTTTCGACCCCATTCATATGGGACACATAGGTCTGGCGCAAGAAACCCGTGATAAATTTGATTTGGATCAAATCCTGTATATACCTGTGTTCCAGTCCCCGCATAAAGCCAGTAGTCCTCTGGCATCCACCAGCGACCGTATGGAGATGTTGCGGCTTGCTCTCAAAAACAACGCCAGTTTCAGTATTTGCGATGTGGAGACTTGCCGGAATGAACTTTCCTACACTATAGATACGTTAAACCATCTTGAACGGGAAATTCCTGACAGCGAATTATTTTTGATCATAGGGCAGGACAATTTGCAAAGTTTGGATTCGTGGAAAGATTCAAGAAGAATTATGGAGAGGCATCATATTTTAGTAGCGTCACGTCCAGGACTGAAATCATTTTCTCCAGAAGAAAAAGTATCAAGTTTGTTTAATGGAGACTCCCCATACAGGCCAGGTAAAACAGGGAATGGGAAGCAGGAATTTCTTCATCGCAAAACGGAGAGTCGGCTGGTAATTTATCAAATCAGCCCACGCGATATTTCTTCAAGTGCAATAAGAAAAAAAATAGTACACGGGGAAATACCCAAAAACTTGTTGCCACCCGATGTTGAAGCATATATTATTAAGCACCAAATTTATAAGATAAAAACTTAACTTGATGCGTAGTGAATTAGATAGTGTAAACGACCTTCAGCAAATAGTGGTTCAGGCGGTCGCCGAGAAAAAAGCCTTTGATGTTCTTGTTCTTGATTTGCGAAATCGGTCAGACTTGACAGACTTTTTTGTTATTTGCAGTGGAAATTCTAGAATGCAAGTTCAAGCCATAGCCGACTCGGTTCTGGATCAAGTTTACGAATCATCCCATAGACTGTCTTCAATCGAAGGTTATACATCCGGGAACTGGGTGGTTTTGGACCTGATAGATGTTGTGGTTCATGTTTTTCATAAGGACAGCCGCATTCAATATGATCTCGAACGATTGTGGGGAGACGTTCCTGTCGTTGAAGTAGCCTGTCAAGAATAAGTTAGGAACAGAAGATAATGAATGAGACGGCACTCGCCTCACTCAGGACGAAACTTGAGGAGATTCGCGCCGCCCTGATGGGTGAAGTGAAAAATAATATCCAATCCAAAAAGGACAAGCCAAACGAGCAGGTGGCCGACATTGCCGATGATGCCGCTCAATCTTATGATCGGCAACTGATGATGGAGATTGGGGAGCAGGAGTGGAAAAAACTGCGCCTGGTGGAAGAAGCGCTTGGGAAAATAAGTCAGGGGCAATACGGAATTTGTGCAGAGTGCGAAGAGCCCATTCCCGAAGCAAGGTTATCAGTCATCCCCTTTGCAGAACGCTGTGTTGGTTGCCTTGAGGCCATAGAAAACAAAAACAGTTAGTCATACCCTTGAATGTTCATAGCTGGAACGCAGAATAATTCGTGCTATTTTAACCCGTTGTGAATCAACTTGAAAAGTCCCCTTGCTTGTCAGGTGGTCTTAGTTGGAAAACCTCCTGACGTTGGCCTGTTGAACAAAACCATCAACCACGAGTATCCTGGTGACACTTAAATCAATAGTTTCCTTTCTTTTTTTCACCCTCCTGTCTGTTTATTTTGCTTTTTTGAATCCGCATGAAGTGGACATTAATTTTACGCAGTCCTATTCCCTGCATCTGCCGATGGTTGTTATGTTTTTGGGGTCTGTTTTGTTGGGTGTGTTGATTGCCGGTCTCCTGCATGGGACGTTATCTATAAAAACATTTTTCAGTAATTTGAGAGTGGCCGGGCACAACAGGCGTCAGGATAAAACCAATCATCGTGTTGGAATACTTTTTGAGAAAGCCGAAAACCTTGTGGCAGGTGACTGCGTTTCAAAAGCAATTCCTGTGTACGAAAAAATATTGAATCTTTCACCGAATCATGTGAGTGGCCTGACTCGGCTTGGAAACAGGTTAAGGGAAGAAGGAGATTCCGACCGCGCTTTAGAACTTCATTTGAAAGCAGTTCAAGTCGCGCCCGAAAACCTTGACGTTTTATACGGTCTGGCCAATGACTATTCCGCCAGGGCAATGCATCAGGAGGAAATGGCAACTCTGGAAAAAATTCAAAAACTCGACCGAAAATCCCCCCGAGTCCTTTACCGCTTGAGGGAAGCTCATCTGAAAACTGAAGACTGGGCATTAGCTGGGGATGTTCAGAGAAAATTGATTTCCGTAGTTGAAGGAAAAGAAAAGAAAGCGCTGGAGAAAAGAACACTGAGTCGATACATTTATAACAACGGAGTGCGGTATTTTATGAACGGTAATTTTGATGCGGCAGTCCCAGAATTCAAAAAGGCAATACGGGAGGATGAGCAGAGTTTGTCTGCCCACATCATGCTGGGCGATGCTTGTCTGGAAACAGGCAACGGGAAAGCCGCTTTAAAAGCCTGGAAGGCTGGCTACGAAAATACTAACTCGCCAGTTTGTCTCATGAGAATGGAAAAGTTTTATCGGGAATCGGGCCGGGTGGAGGAGATGGTCAAGATATATAGAGAAGCGATAAAAAACTCACAAAACTCAACCAGAGAAACTTTGAGCCTGTTGTTAGGTAGTCTGTACCTAGAAGAAGGTAATCCACAGGAAACAATACAGGTGATAGAGGAAAACACAGATTCCCAGAAGGCTATCATCCCTTCACTAATCCTGGCCAATGCCTACAAACAACAACTGAACGAAAAACAATCCCAAGACGCCGTGGAAAACGCGTCACACCAAGTTAGAAACGCTATCCTGAAATTCCAATGCAAAGAATGCGGTGGCACCCTGACCGAATGGGTTGATAGCTGTCCGGCCTGCAACGCCTTCGGAAAAATTGAATGCCGCCCAGGGGTTGACTCCCGTTGAATCCTATCTACCCAAACGACCCACTTACTGTTTAAGCAGTTTGTACTCCAGAAGCTTACTGTTTTTAGCAAATAACTTTGCCGAGACCGGAGTGTCATTTTTCAAAAAAAATACATCCCCGACTCGGGGTATTCGGCAATATGAGCATTCACAGAATCAGGAATACCATAGATTTTCATGCGATTTTGAAATTTTGCGCCAATTTTTACGCCAGCGGCAAACTTACCTTTAAACGTAGGCAACACTTCCAGCTCTTCAACTTTCGGATTTTTAGCAAGAGCATGAATCCTCACACCGTGGTTGAGATACTCAATCGAAATGCTATCCATTTCCGGCTCAGTTCCTCGTTTGACAGTTATGAGTTTTGGAATGCCTAACAGGGCGATAGTTTTTTCCAAAGGCATACCCACCTTCAACAATTTGCCAATCACAATAGCTTCTTTCTCTTTTTTTCTGCCGCCCATGCGGGCTGTGCAATTACGGCCGCGCACAGTAAGGCGATAAACAGTTTAAAAGTTTTCACGAGTTGCCCCTTTTGAAAGGGTTTAACGATTCCTCGCTGTCCATCCAGTTAGCAAAAAGAGTCAGGACATTTATAAAATTAAGAACACCATATAATTCAGTTAACAGGTTTTCCGCAACAGGGGAATACCCGTTAGTCATCAGCGTCATTTAATTTTAAATGTTTCCTTCGGTCCTTCTTCATTCGAGACTTATCCTTATGAAACTTTCTCCAGCTTGCCGTGTCAGACTTTTCCGGGATAGCAGATTCATCAGCAACATCATCCTCCCACGAGAGCATGGGTCTCGGAGTTGGTCGAGTAAGCCTAGTTGATGATTTTTGAAAATATTTTTTACCGACCTCAAATTCCTTAGAGGTCAGCCCCAGTTCCATTTCATAAATATCCTTTGCCCCCTTGGGAAAACGGCTGGAGAACAGGCCCTCTCCCCATAAGCGGATTTCCTTGCCATTGACCAGACCCGACCGCCATGATTCAGGAATTCCCTGCCACCCATAAATCGCGCCAGCCCAGGATCCAATCAGACTCCCAACCTTATCAGCGGCTTTTCCCATATTGATTCCGGCAGTCAAAGACGAATCGAAGCCGCGGCCCTCACGCAAAACAAGAACCAGGCACAGTGGCAGTAAAGTTAAAACATAACCTTGAGCCGGACTGGTAACACTCGTCTTGTGCAGATGAGAAGCATTCTGACAAACCCATTGCAACAGTTCATCCAAACCAACATCCCACCGTTCGCGAAGGCCCTTAAGCGTTTGTTCAAGCAGTCCGCGTTCAGATTCCGCATTCTCGCCCCAAAGTCCGGGTGCCGTTTCCCGTAACCGAGTTTCAACTTTTTGGCAAAACTCCTCAGTATCACGCAGGACCAGATCCGCTTCAGCAACAGGTTCTCCAACGTTCCCAGGTTCCAGCGACAAAAACCGCGATGCCAGATATCCAGCCAGCGCAAGTCCAGTGATCTCACATAAATTTCGGCTTAACAACAAACCGATATCCACATTTAACCGAACACCTGCTTCCGGCCTGTCCCGGTGTATAATCCCTGCCGGAATTCCCATCGTCAGGAATGCCGCGTCTGCCTGATCATGCTCAGCCGCCCGTGGTGGATCTTCCATCAGCGAGCAGATTGATTTATAGAATCCCTTTTCCGGGCGACGGTAAACACCAAAATAATGTTCAGGGCCTCCCGCGCTCAATTTAAGGAGAAGTTGAGAGACTTCCCTCGCCCCCCCTTTTTTATTTTTTAGAAGACCATCAGCAACGGCCAACGCGTTCTGGGTCAGACCCCCGTATAGCCCCTGCATAGTAAACCGTTTAATGCCCTTGCCAATGAAAGGCCGTACATCCTTGAAACCATCCATTGCGCCGAATAACTGCCGAACAGTTTCGGGCTTAATGCTTTTTGCGGCGAGACCCATAGCGTCACCCACAGCCATTCCATACCAGCTCCCAACAACCTTGTCCTTAAGAGAATCCACGGCACTTTTCAACACTACATTTAATTATAAAAACAATGGGCTCCGGCGCTGTATGAAACGCGACCTCAAACCGCTATCAATTCCGTTGCCTGATCCTGTTGGGCCAACTCCAGATGGGGTGTACTGCTCCCCAGAGCTTGAAGCGCTGTGATACGGGCTATTTCACTATGGTTATTAGTTTGACTCAAATGCATCAGCAGTACCCGTTCCAGATGTTCATGACTGACGGCGGCCAACAACTCACCGCAAGCCTCGTTGGACAAATGACCCAACTCACCTTTTATTCTCTGCTTTACAGGCCAGGGATAGGGTCCCACATCCAACATCTCAACATCATGGTTGGATTCCACCAGCAACACATGAGAATTCTTTAGTTTCTCGCGAACTTCGTGAGTGACCCTTCCCATATCAGTTGCGTGTCCCAGCTTCCTATTTTGGCACCGGACCACATAAGCGACCGATTCCCGCGCATCGTGCGAAGTGGCGTAAGGTTCTATCTCCAGTCCATCAATGCGCACCGTTTCACCCGCTCGGATCGTGCTGAACCCGGGAATATTTCCCAACTTTTCACCCGCGCGAACCGTTCCCTCAGTTGCATACAACGGAATGCCGTGTTTGCGAACCAGCGGACCCACGCCGCCAATATGATCCGAATGCTCGTGAGTTAAAAATACCGCGTCCAACTCTTCGGGCGTGCGGCCAATAGTCATCAACCGCCGCTTCAGTTCCCTGACACTCAGTCCCGAGTCGATGATAATCTTTGCGACATCAGACTCAAGATAGATGCAGTTTCCTCGACTGCCACTCGATAAAACAGAGAATTTAAAAATGGAATGACCTTTCAATTAAAATCGAAAACCCGGAGGTTTAGGAATATTTACAAATTCATCCGTCTTGCACCTTTTTTCATACTGACTGATATCCGACTTGACAATAGAATGCCGAAACGCGTCATCAATTTTTAGCCAGCGTTTAATAAGTTCTTTTGAGACACCGCACTCCTGAAGACTTTCCCTTAAGACCTTTCCGCGAATGTCAAAAAGTTCATTAGGGATAAACATGTGCCGATGAACATTTTTCGGGAACCCGCCCGAATAAACTTTTCCTCCACCCATATTTGAAGTCATGAAATCCGTTTGCTGATCTTCGATGACCTTTTGATCAATCCCTTCAAAAAATCCCTTGAGCCAGGGATGTTCATATAACTTATCGTAAAAAACCCTGTGCACATTCTCCAGGGCGGGTTGACCACCCAGAAGATTAAATAACGAATCGTCCTCTATCTAGTGTATCCCTTCTATTCTTCTTTTTGTTGAGGTCCGTTGGCCATTGCTTAAATATCCATTAAAAACCGATCATTTACATCGTTGAATTTCGCGGCCACCAGATAACCTTCACCTTCCGAAGAAAGGCAACGAACAACCTCGGCTTTCAGTTGCGTATTTTCCACTTCCGCGCTTTGAATAAAATCTACAAAAACTTGAGACCCGATTTTCAATTCCCGGCATGATTTCACTATCGTCTTCAATCGCCACACCCGACCTGAATTGAACGCGAGGAAAATTTCTATGTTCTTCTGCTTAATTCGTCTTAAGCCCTTATTAAAAAATTATGAAGTGCGCTCAATCATTAATTTGCGCTTTTTGCAAAGTACCGCTGTAGTCGACGTACACTGCTTTCCATTCAGTAAAAACATCCAACGCCGCCGTTCCCGCTTCCCTGTGACCGTTACCCGTCCCCTTGGTACCACCAAAAGGCAGTTGAATCTCTGCCCCGATAGTAGAGGAGTTAATGTAAGTGATTCCCGTATCCAGCGTCTCAATCGCCTTGAACGCACGGTTGACATCCCGAGTATAAATCGCCGATGACAAACCATACTTCGAATCGTTAACTATCTGCACCGCGTGGTCCAGGCTCCTGCAAGAAATAATGCTGAGGACCGGACCAAAAATTTCCTCCTGCGCAATACGCATTTTTGGAGATACGTTCGCAAATAAAGTAGGTTCAAAAAAGAATCCCTTGCTCAAACCCTTTCCAGAAAGACAAGAGCCTCCTGTTAAAAGTTTCGCGCCTTCATCCACACCTATCTTACAATAGTTGAGAACCTTTTGCCGTTGCGCCTCATTGACAAGCGGACCCATCTCCGATTTTTCATTGAGTCCGTCCCCCACCCTTAAATCTTTGGTGCGCTTGAGAAGCATACTGGTGAACTTTTTAAGCACCTTCTTATGCACGATGACTCGGCTACACGCCGTGCACCGTTGTCCAGTGGTACCAAATGCTCCCCACAAAACACCTTCAACAGCCAGATTCAAATCCGCATCATCCATCACGATGATCGCGTTTTTACCGCCCATCTCCAGCGAGTACTGCTTCATCTGCTTCGCGCAATGAGCGGCGACGATGCTTCCCGTGTCCGTCGATCCGGTAAAAGAAACCAGATCTATTTTTGAGTGGTCCATAAGCGGGGTCCCCACGCTTTCCCCGGAGCCTGTGACCATATTCAGCACGCTAGGCGGAAGACCCGCTTCCTCGCATATTTTAACCAAGTGGTAAACAGAAAGCGGAGTATCGCTCGCGGGCTTCATCACGACCGTATTACCGCAGACCAGTGCAGGGATCAGTTTCCATGAAGGGATCGCGATAGGAAAATTCCACGGAGTGATCGCGGCAACCACACCCACCGGCATACGTACCGACATATTGAACTTGTTATTGAGTTCCGAAGGGACTGTTTCCCCGAGCAAACGTCGGCCTTCGCCTGCTGTGTAATAAGCCATGTCGATCGCTTCCTGCACATCGCCACGAGTTTCCTTGATGATTTTGCCCATCTCCCGTGTCATGTCCTGAGCCAGCGATTCCTTGTATTTCACTAATAACTCTGCAACACGGAACAGGATTTCCCCTCTATGAGGCGCAGGAGTTTTTTTCCATTTCGGGAGAGCGGCGGTAGCGGCTGTTACCGCATCATTAACATCTTTACGGGTGGACTGCTGAAATCGACCTACTATTTCGCGGGTGTTCGCGGGATTGACATTGTCAAAGGTTTCTCCACTCGACGACGCCTGCCACTTGCCGTTGATGTAGTTTTTAAAAACCTTTACCCTAGCCATGATCCGCTCCTTGAAGCTTTGGATTTAAAGTAGGCGGATTGAGGAAGAAAATAAGAAGAAAGGAGACCCCTCACGGTCGCCATTTTTTTGGATTTTAGGGCAATGATACCCGTTAGGATGAAGGCCGAAACAAGTACACTCCCACCGCCCTATGATACCAGAAACGCCTATAAAATCAAGTGTTTTAGGTGTTGACGGTCGTCAGCTGAGGGGACTGGAGACCACGTTGTCGAATTGAGCTTCACCCTGGTCGGTGATGATGGCGACTCCGCCGCTGGTATAGTTGGCATCGGGTGCAGTATCAATCTATGTACTTATAAAGCAATTATCGAACCAAAAATAAAGGTATTCCATGGTTCGCGAGCCTTTTGAACGAAAGCTATTGTTTTTAAAATGTTTGATTAGTACAAAAAAATAAGCTATTTCTCCAAGGCTTTTTTCAGTTAGAAAAACGCCCGGCAAGTTACAATTTTGGATACAGTAGGTTACCAAAAATTGTCCTAACCCGCTTTTTCCAGCACTGCTTTGATCGGTGTTTCGGGAACGTCATCTACGATCTCGATAGATCCTATATCCTTCACCAGTATAAACCGAAGCTGATCGCGTTCTGTTTTTTTGTCGTGGTACATCGATTGGATGACGTCAGTCGGTTTCAAACTAGGCGACTCTGTGGGCAGCCCGAATTTTTCCAGCAGGGCGATGATTCTTTTGGAGACTTCGCTGGAGCACTTTCCGGTTTCTTCCGACAGCCGGGCCGCCTGCACCATACCAATGGCGACCGCCTCTCCGTGAAGCAGGCCGGTATATCCGGTCAGGGCCTCAATCGCATGGCCAAAGGTGTGGCCGAAATTCAGAACCATACGGTAACGGCTCTCACGCTCGTCTTTTTCGACGACCTCGGCTTTGATGGCGCAGGAGGTTTCAATGATGTGCTCTAGGCAGTCATTGTCCAGAGACAGGATGCGTGTGGCGTTCGTTTCAAGGAAAGCGAACAGCTTGGCGTCGGCGATGACGCCGTATTTGACCACCTCGGCGAGGCCGGCCCGAAACTCGTTCGGCGGCAGGGTGTGCAGG
>Ga0208522_1001285_pt1 | contig 16380 bp, 17 predicted proteins | sample ETNtaG_25_FD_185763 | JGI IMG/M metagenome (GOLD analysis project Ga0208522, IMG submission 185763) | Marine microbial and viral communities from oxygen minimum zone, Eastern Pacific Ocean - ETNP201302SV86 (SPAdes) (version 2) | ecosystem: Environmental > Aquatic > Marine > Oceanic ... | reverse complement strand
GCAGTTGCGAACCTTGGCGGAACAAGTTGAGGTACCGGTCTTCAGTGCATCTGGTAGTCCTGTCGAGACAACTCAAGCGGGTCTCGTAGAGGCTCGTCGCACCGGACGCGACGTGCTCATTGTCGACACGGCAGGCCGGTTGACCGTCGATCGCGATCTGATGGATGAAATTGCCGCAATTTCTGATGCGGTTGATCCGAATTACACGTTCTTAGTTGTGGACGCGATGACGGGCCAAGACGCGGTGAACACGGCGGAAGCGTTTCACACCACGCTTGAACTCGACGGAATAGTTCTCACCAAGCTTGATGGGGATGCCCGAGGCGGAGCGGCGCTCTCGGTTAAAGAAGTGGTGGGAAAACCCATAGCGTTCGCTTCAACTGGTGAGAAATTGGACGATTTTGACCAATTTCACCCCGAACGGATGGCAGAGCGCATTCTTGGAATGGGTGACGTCCTTACGCTCATCGAAAAAGCTGAAGAAGTATTTGAGCAAGAAGCGGCCGAAGCTGCCACCCAACGACTCTTGGAAGGAACTTTCACTCTTGACGATTTCGTTGATCAACTCCGCCAAGTTCGTCGAATGGGAGATCTCTCCAACATCGTGTCAATGATGCCCGGCGTACCCAAGGAGATGAAAGACGCCGATATTGATGAACGTGAAATTGACAGAGTCGAGGCGATAGCGCTTTCCATGACTCCAGAAGAGAGAATTAACCTCGACATTATCGACGGTTCGCGACGAACTCGGATTGCGAACGGAAGCGGGACAACACCTGCTCAAGTCGGCAATCTTCTTAAGCAGTTCAAAGAGATGCGCAAGATGATGAAGGGTATGGCCGGCATGGGCACCAAGGCCAAAGGGCGAAAAGACAAGGGAAAGAAATCCAAGAAGGGGAAAAAGGGTCCTGGAAGAACCGGAGGCGGTCGGGTTCAATCCAAGGAAATCCAGCAGGTCCCAAACGCAAATATCGATGGCCTCGATCTAACTTTACCCGGGCGTTGAGATCGACCTGATCCTCAGCGTGCTTGTTGGCGCCATAGCCAGGTAGGCTTTCTCACTGGCTTTAACCACTGCCTGCCCTTGCTACTCCACCGACCCTCGGGCCGGCAACGCCGAGTGGCGAACACTTCATAAGACGACCCCGGAGAGACCTGAAGAATTATGGCCGTACGACTGCGCCTGATGCGCATGGGCAAGAAGAAGCAACCTACCTATCGAGTTGTCGCCGCCGACAGTCGCTCTCCCCGAAACGGACGTTTCATCGAAATTATTGGCACCTATCAGCCCCGTCTCGAACCTTCCGTCGTCAAGATCGATAACGATCGTGCTGTCCACTGGCTACGGCACGGCGCACGGCCGAGCGAAGCGGTTGAAAAGCTTCTCAGGATTTCAGGTGCCTGGGCTGAATTCAACGGCGAGGAATTTGTTCCTCCGGTCGCTCCGGCACCCAAGACGAAGTCCTCAGCAAAGCGATCAGAGCCAAGTTCCACGGAGCTGGAAAGCGATGTCTCCGCAACGGAAGCTGTTGATGCTGAACCTGAGGCCGCTGGGGAGTCCTCTGAAGGTGATGGGGAAGCTGTTGATGCTGAACCTGAGGCCGCTGGGGAGTCCTCTGAAGGTGATGGGGAAGCCGTCGACAGTGTTGATGATGAGGAGCAGACATGAGCGATCAGGAAGGGACTACTGCCGAAGAGGTGCTTCTCTACCTCATCGCTCAGCTGGTAGAGCATCCCGATCAGGTAGAGCTTGAAATCGAAGAGAGTGACACGAAGATCAGTTTGATGGCCAAAGTGAGTTCGGAAGACATTGGACGCGTGATCGGAAAGCGCGGCCGGGTGGCAAACTCTATTCGTACATTGGTACGCGCGGCCGCGGTCAAGGATGGCGTTGATGTTGAGGTCGACTTCAGCGACTGAATTTGAACAGAACTTCTGGGGTTGGACATAACTATGTCTGATGCCGGCGAGTTGTTAGAAGTGGGCACTATCGGGAGAGCGCACGGTACAAGAGGAGAGGTAGCCGTCCGCCTAATTACCGACCGTACCGAGCGCCTTGACGCGGGGAGCAAGTTATCTACCGACGAGCGCGAACTCGTCGTCGTGACATCAAGACCGCACCAAGATCGATGGTTAGTCCGCTTCGACGGAGTCGAAACACGCAGCCAGGCAGAAGAACTCCGTGGTTGGATCCTTCGCGCACCAGCCTTAAGAGTCACCGACGTGTTGTGGGTTCACGAACTAGTCGGCTCAACGGTCCGCGAAATCGATGGCACCGACCGCGGGGTTGTTGTGGCAATGGTTGCAAACCCCGCCTCTGACCTACTGGAGCTCGACAATGGCGATCTTGTCCCCCTCACATTTGTTGTCGAGTTCGTTGACGGCGTCGTTCTTGTTGACGTGCCGGCTGGTTTGTTTGATCTGAGGTCTTGAAATGCGTATCGATATTTTCACTATTTTTCCCGAACCGGTTCAAGACATGACCCAACTCAGCGTCTTGGGCCGTGCAAGAGAAACCGGACTTATCGATGTTCGGGTCCACGATCTTCGAATGGCAAGCACCGATCCTCACCGGACCGTCGACGATAAGCCGTTTGGAGGAGGGGCAGGGATGGTCTTGAAACCGGAGCCAGCCTTCGCAGCAGTTGAGGCTGTTGAACCTCCGCGACCTCTTTTTCTTCTTGACCCCGGTGGGCGCAGGTTCGATCAACAAACGGCAAGAGAACTTGCAGCGTTGGACGGTTTCTCGCTTATTTGCGGACGTTACGAAGGCGTCGATGAACGTATCCGGACCAATCTGGTTGACGCTGAGATGTCCGTGGGCGACGTAGTACTTGCGGGAGGAGAGTTCGCTGCCATGGTCGTAGTAGAAGCCGTAGCGCGGCTTGTTCCTGGCGTACTCGGTAACGAAGGTTCAGTGAAAGATGAAACTTTCGTTGACGATCTGCTCGAATACCCGCAGTGGACGCGGCCAGCCGTATTTCGTGAGCTAGAAGCCCCTGAAATTCTTCGAAGTGGTGACCACGCCCTGATTGATCGGTGGCGACGAGCTATGGCCATAGCCCGAACGGCCGAACTTCGACCCGACCTATTGGAACGTCGTGGTATTACACAAGAAGAATTGTTACTTCTCGATGAGTTCCATATAAGCGTGGATCACCGCTTCGTTTCGGAGTGATCGACCGGTAGCATAATCATTCGGTCCAGCTGTGATGCTCGGAGCTATCGCTCAGGGCTCATCACCTTACCGAATAGTCGCCGTTCCCAATTCGGAACCCCACCCCAGGAGCAAGTGCGCCATGCACAGCACCGATCTTGTTGATCAAGCCCAACTGAGAAGCGACCACCCCGAGTTCGGCCCTGGTGACACAGTCAAGGTTCACGTTCGAGTCGTTGAGGGCAATCGTGAGCGGACACAGCTGTTTGAGGGGTACGTCATTGCCAGACGCGGATCAGGAATCAGGGAATCATTCACCGTCCGGAAACTCAGCTTCGGAGTGGGAGTGGAACGAACCTTCCCGTTACATGCACCTACCATCGCGAAAATAGAACGCGTGGCAGTTGGCAAAGTGCGACGATCCAAGCTCTATTACCTACGTGATCGCGTCGGCAGAGCCGCTCGAGTGAAAGAAAAGCGCTACTAGGACTCACCGTGGGCTACCCGCGAGGTCGCCTGCGATGCCGAGCCTGCCAACAGCCGTAATGCCAGTGACGTCGAAGGTCGGGCGCGTCTATCGGCACAGCGACCATATGACCAAGCCCAGGAGGAAGATCGCGATTACACCCCGGGCAAAGATAGGTCTTCGTCGCCTCGTAGGGTTGAACCCGCCTTACCTCGAATCCGTCCTCAGGTGTCAGGTCAAACAAAGCAGTTCCTATCCGAAAAAACCCCAGACGACCAGGGTTGAGGCGATCAAGGTAGCGACAAGTACTAATACATAATCGGTCGTCGTTGTTTCGTGCTTCCGAAAGGGGTTGTAGCCCATGCCCGCAGTATGCACCGGCCGCAGCCTTTTGTTGCTTAAGGCTTACCCGTCGAGAATAAGAACTCGTTGGACGTGATACCAGCCATGATCTCATCCACCGCAACCAGATACACCGCGAAGTGGGTAGTAGCTCGCTTGTATCGGTACCTTTCATAGGAGTGGATCAGGAAAAGTGGCGTGTTGATGAGTTTCTTCGGTTACAGACCGCTGCTGCCCCCGCAACGGTCGACGCGTACCACCAGGACCTCAAGGGGTTCATTAATTGGAGCCGGGAAAATCATCATTTCGATCCGCTTGCAATCAGTCGAAAAGAGATCAGAAGTTGGCTAGCGAACGAGCGCAACAAAGAGCCTGCGTCAGCCCCTAATACGATCAAGCGTCGGGTTTCTACCCTGCGTAAATATTTCGGATGGCTGCGTGAGAACGGCTTCATTGATCAAGACCCAACGGTGTACATCAGTGCCCCCAAAGGGGATGCTCGACTGCCTCGAATACTTCAGCGACGAGAAATTGACCAACTCTTTGACGTCACATGCTTTGGTGACGGATTCTTTGATGACATGACACCAACGATCGCGCTTGAATTGCGCGATCGGCTGACGGTTGAACTTCTTTACGGTTCCGGCCTTCGAGTGGCAGAACTTTGCGGGCTGGACCCCGCTAGTTTCGATACAGATCGAGTGACGATGCAGGTGCTCGGAAAAGGAGCCAAGACACGCACCGTTCCCGTGAACGCCCCTAGCCGACATCTGCTCAATCTGTGGATTACCGAGGGGAGCCGAGTCTTCGACGAGAATTACGTCAGAGGGCAAAGAGACCCTATCCCGTTGTTCGTAAACAGCCGAGGTAACCGACTTACCCGTCGTGACGTTCTAAGAAGCCTGTTGGGTCTGCTAAAAGCTAAAGGATTGATTGATCGGTCCCCCCATGATCTGAGGCACACGTTCGCGACCCACTTACTCGATGGCGGCGCCGATCTCCGAGCTGTTCAAGAGCTGCTGGGTCACGCCGACCTCACCACGACCCAGATCTATACCCACGTAAGTAAAGAACAGCTAAAAGAGATGCACCGAAAACATCACCCGCGAGGATGACGGCCATTTTTCAGAACGAGCCCTAGACCGCTTTGATTGCGATTTCGCTAGACTGCATCTTCGGACTCAGGTTGGGTCCAATTTGACTCTCAACCGGGACGACCTCACGGTCGCCGTTTCGCAACGGTGTCGCTCCCGGTGCAGCAAACTAACCGTGGGGGGAGAGAATCATGGCTGCTGTTGTAACCATGTCGGATCTACTCAAAGCCGGCGTCCACTTTGGTCATCAGACCCGCCGATGGAACCCCAAGATGGATCGCTACCTCTGGGGCGAACGCAACGGCATTTACATCATTGATCTTGAGCAGACGATAGGGCTGCTGGATACCGCGTACACCTTTGTTCGTGACACGGTTGCTAAAGGTGGAACGGTGCTTTTCGTCGGTACGAAAAAACAAGCGCAGGATCCCATCGAAACGTATGCCAAAGCATCCGGTATGCCCTACGTAAACCAACGGTGGTTAGGAGGAATGCTCACCAACTTCCGAACGATCCGAGGCCGTGTCGAGAAGATGCTCGAATACGAGCGCATGCAGGCCGCAGGCGATTTTGACAACATGCCCAAAAAAGAAGCTCTGCTACTCGAAAGAGAACTCACCAAACTTCAGCGAAACCTCGACGGTCTCCGAAACATGGAAAAGCTGCCACAAACCGTTTTCGTACTCGACACCCCAAAGGAACACATCGCTGTAGCCGAAGCGAACCGTCTTAAGCTTCCTGTTGTTGCAGTTGCTGACTCAAATAGTGATCCAGACCTCATTGACTACGTGATTCCGGGTAACGACGACGCAATTCGCAGTACCGAGCTGTTGACCAGAGTTGTGGCAGATGCAGTTCGAGAAGGCCGTTACATGGCGGAAAGCAAGGGCGCAATCGTTAGTTCTCCCGACGAACGCAGCCCCGAAGAAGAGGCTCGTGTGTCCGCTGAACAAACAATGGCAGCCCAAAAAGCGCTTGCCGAAGCGGCAGCTCGCGAGGCCCGCGTTGCAGCGGAACACGCAGCCCAGGCCAGACCCGTGGTGGACACTTCTCCCGAAGCAGCCACAACTGCCGATGAGGTCGCCGAACAAGCAACCTCAGCCGAAGAACCTCCTGAAACTACTGAAGAAAACTAACCCCCTACTCACCAACTAACGAGGTACATCAGACCCCATGGCAGACTTCACCGCCAAGGACGTCCAGGCTCTCCGGCAGACAACCGGAGCAGGCATGATGGATGCTAAGAAGGCGCTTGTCGAAAATGAAGGAGATCCCGAAGCCGCTGCCCAATGGTTGCGAGAAAAAGGTATAGCGAAGAGCGCGAGCCGTTCCGATCGAGACAACCGCGAAGGGGTTGTTGTGGCCCGCGTCGAAGGCGGGATTGCGGCGATCGTCGAACTGAAATGTGAAACTGATTTCGTTGCTAAATCAGACCAATTCGGGGAACTCGCCGAAAACCTTCTCACGTCGGTGCTTGCAGAAGGAGAAGGCGCCGTTTCCCAAGAGTCAGACGTCCTTGAGGACCTAAAACTTACGCTGAAAGAAAATATCGACCTCGGGCAGGTAGTTCGCTACGAATCTAGCGAAGGGTCCGTCATCGACGCATACGTTCACCAACAGAACGGCCGCGGGGTTAACGCCGTGTTAGTCGAAATTCATAACGGCACCCCAGAAGTAGCCCACGACGTGGCGCTCCACATCGCGAGCAGTCGACCAAAATACCTCACCCGAGAAGATGTTCCAGCTGAGATCGTCGCCGCGGAACGCGAAACCTTGGAAAGCATCACCCGCAACGAGGGCAAACCGGACCAGGCGATCCAAAAGATCGTCGACGGACGAATGTCAGGATTTTTTAGAGACACAGCGTTGCTCGAACAAAAGTTCGTCAAAGACGAAAAGCTTGGTATCGCTGAACTACTGGGTGAGGCGACAATACGTCGATTTACCCAGGTGGAAATCGGCAACTGACGTGACGGAGGAGACTCGTCGCTGGGAGGGTGAAAGCCCGTGGAAACGAGTCGTTCTCAAGTTGTCGGGTGAGGCGATAGCTGATCCATCTGGCAACAATATAAGCGGCGAAATTTTGCGGAGCCTCGCGACAGAGATCTCGTTGGTTCGCGAAGAACACCAAGTAGATATCGCGATCGTGGTTGGCGGTGGAAATATTTGGCGAGGAATGGCTGGTTCTGACGGAGGGATAGACAGAGCCCAATCTGACCATATGGGCATGCTTGCCACCGTGATCAACGCCATAGCGCTACAAGACGCCCTTGAGAGAGCAGACGTACCTACGCGAGTTATGACCGCAATTGGTATGGCTCAGATCGCTGAGCCATACATTCGGCGGAGGGCAGTGAGACACCTTGAAAAGGGGCGAGTGGTCATCTTTGCCGCCGGTACTGGCAACCCGTTCTTCACGACGGACACAGCCGCGGCACTCCGGGCTGCGGAGATCGACGCGGATGCAGTGCTCAAGGGCACTCACTCCGGTGTCGACGGTGTTTACACAGCAGATCCCAAAAGCGATCCAGAAGCCCAACTACTTCAAGAGGTGTCTTTCCTAGATGTTCTTTCTCGAGAGTTAGCGGTCATGGATAGTGCGGCGATCGCGGTCTGTAAGGACAATAAAATGCCGATCGTCGTTTTTGACCTGATGACTAGCGGCAATTTCGGGTCCATCTTGGGTGGCGCCGCAATCGGTACGCTGGTCAGGTGAGCGAGTTCGCCCAAGAGGTTTGCGATGACGCTCGCCAGCGTATGCACCGTGCCATAGAACACGCACAGAACGAGTACGCGACTGTGCGCACCGGTCGGGCGACTCCGGCGCTCGTTGAAAAGTTGAAGGTGAACTACTACGGCGCCGAGGTGCCCCTTCAGCAATTAGCGAGTTTCTCGGTTCCTGAAGCTCGAGTCCTAGTTGTGCAGCCCTTTGATCGAGGCTCCATGGAGGACATTTCAAAAGCCCTGATGGAATCAGATCTGGGTATTAACCCCAGCAACGACGGAGAAGTGTTGCGGCTGGTTTTTCCGCCTTTGACCGAAGAACGGCGCCGAGATCTGGTACGAGTGGTCAAGCAAATGGCAGAGGACGGTCGCGTTGCCGTTCGAAACCTTCGGCGATCGGCGCGCCAGGACATCGATGCACTCGAAAAAGAAAAAGAAATTTCCTCCGACGACAAAGAACGCTTCACTAAAGAACTCGACCGTTCCACCCAAAACGCAGTTGACGAAATTGATCGCGCGCTCAACGCCAAGGAGCAGGAACTGCTTGAGGTTTGAGTCAGGAGCCAGGACGCTACATGCCCGATAATGACGCTGACGATATTGAGCGCCGGCGTACCGGAGACGAACCTGATGAGAACGACGAGGGACCCCTGCTGTCGTTCGACTTCGACGAGGCACCGATGCCGCATTGGTCAGAACCTGGTTCCAGTGAACTGCCTGATGGCGGAGAACGTCCGGATCCGCCAGAGATAGAAACTCCGTCGCGGCAAGGGTCGCGACTATTCCCGCAACTGCCCGATGACCCACACCTCGTCGATACTTCCGATACGGGTCTGATGGATGTTCTGCGTTCAGATACTGTCCCAACCATCTCGCCAGCGGGGGACTCAGAGCTATTCGACACCGGGCCGGTTGATGTCGAAGATGCGGTCCCCGCTTCAGATGACCTCAGCGAAGCGGTGGCTGAGTCAAACGGGGACGAATACTCCCAATCAGAACTTTCGACCGACGAGCTTTTCCACGAATCGCTTTTCGAAGAAGACGCCTTTGACGCGTCGGAATTTGATGATGCTCCCATCATTGGTGGTGGAACTGAATTCGAAGCACCGTTGTTCGACACGGGAACCATAAATGAAGTCGTTGACAAATCTGAAGATGGTAGTGAATTCGTATCGGTATCGGACGATCTCACCGGAGTCGACTCCGACGGATCCCTCAGCCAGACATCAACAATCGATGCCCGAGAAGCTGCAACTCCGTTGGATACTCCGGTCGAGGTATCCGATTCGGGAAGCGACGCCAATATTTCAGATATCGATAATGCCAGCATCGACGAGGAAGACATTGCAGACGAACCCACCGAGGAGTTGGTTCTCGAAGAAGAAGATGACGTAAGCGAGATCGAGTCGCGAAAGTCAGACAGTCTCGATAAACCTGCCCCCTCGGACGACTCCCTCCAAACAGACGAAGAGAAACCGCTGGAAGGTGAACAGCGGCAGCCCCCGCGCGTCATTGAGCTTTTCGATACTCCGCCGAGTCAACGAGCAATGAAGCGCAGCCCATTGGTGGGAGGTGAGACCGCTTCTAATGAAAAAAACAACCCCGCCCAGCTTGAAGAAAGCGGCGAAGACTGGGCTCATTTCGGTGGCCCGGCACCGCATTGGCGAGAAGATCGACGAGACTACGAGGAGCCAGTAACAGTGAGCGATGACGACCGAGTGGTCACACACAGCGGTAACTCCAGCGAACGAAACGTTTCCCCGAAGCGATCGGCAGGTCGAAACCTACCTCTAGCAATCGTGGTTGGCTTAGCCCTTGGTGGGGCGTTCTTTGCATTACTCAAAGTCGGACCATGGGCTGCGCTTTGCATGGTCGTGTTGGCCCTTGCCATCGCGGTAACAGAATTTCTATCCTCCGCGCAAAATCTTGGGTACCGGCCAGCGACCCTGCTCGGAATAGCGTCGGTCGTAGGTTTGTCGCTAGGGGCCTACCACCGAGGTTATGAGGCCTACCCAGTTGTTCTAGGGCTGACGGTGCTAACCGGAATCTGCTGGTTCCTTTTCGACGTGGACTCGGAACATGTAACAGCGAATCTCGCAGTGACTTTGCTTGGCGTTGCTTGGGTTGGCGGCCTCGGTTCTTTTGCTGCGTTGATTCTCGCTCAGTCCAACGGCGACGCGATCCTCATCGGTGCTGTTGTAGGGACCGTGGCCTACGACGTCGGCGGCTATGTCATTGGTAGTACTACAGGACAATCAAAACTTGCCCCACGCGTCAGCCCAAACAAAACATATGAAGGTTTGCTTGGCGGCATGATGCTGGCGGTAGTGGTCACCACGTTGGTATTGAATCGCTTCCCCGGAATCCATCCCTGGTCGGAGTCGATGATGGACTGCCTCTGGCTCGGTTTGGCAATAGCGGTCGTAGCCCCTATTGGCGATCTGGCTCAATCGATGATCAAAAGAGATATGGGAGTAAAAGACATGGGGACCCTGCTCCCAGGCCACGGAGGTGTCTTCGATCGTTTCGATGCTTTGCTATTCGTCTTGCCCACCACCTACTTTGTCGCCGACCTAGTTCTCGGCTGAAAGGTACGCGAGTGACTACGGTCGCGGTATTAGGAGCTACGGGATCCATCGGCTCTCAAACCGTCGAAGTTGCTCGCGCCGAACCCGACCGTTTTGACGTTACGGCTTTGGCGGCCTGGTCATCTGTCGATCAGCTCATCGCACAAGCACAAGAGCTTCGACCTGACGCAGTGGCGATTGGTGAACCAGATTTAGTTGACCGGCTCAAGGCCGAAGTGCCACCCAATACGGAGGTCCTAGTTGGTGCCGCTGGCTTTGAAGAATTAGCAACTCGGGCTGATGTGGTTGTCAATGGAGTGGTCGGTTTCGCGGGCCTGGGAGTGACTCTCGCGGCGCTAAGTTCAGGTAAACGACTCGCGTTGGCTAACAAGGAGAGCCTGATAGCCGCTGGCCCGTTGGTAAGGCCGTTGCGTTCGGTGCCCGGTGCAGAACTAATACCGGTAGACAGTGAACACTGCGCAATACATCAATGCTTAAGATCCGATGGCTTAGCAGACTCCCAGCGCCATCTGGAAAAGCTGCTTCTCACAGCGAGTGGTGGACCCTTCAGGGGTCGTAAAGCGGCTGACCTGAAAAACGTCACCGCTGAACAGGCGCTAGAACATCCGACCTGGTCCATGGGACCTAAGATCACGATCGATTCCTCAACACTTATGAATAAGGGTTTGGAAGTCATAGAAGCCCACGAACTTTTTGATGTGCCATACGAAAGAATAGAAGTGGTGGTGCACCCTGAGTCTGTCGTTCATTCAATGGCAACGTTCACCGATGGCACAACCATCGCTCAACTATCTGAACCCGACATGCGGTTACCTATCGGCTACGCGCTCGCGTACCCGGATCGAATCGGGACTCCCTTTGGAGCTATCGATTGGAGCCAAGCCAAGTCGTTGCATTTCGAACCGCCCGACCGCGAAACCTTTCGATGTCTTGACTTGGCTTATACGGCTGGTCGCATTGGAGGCACAGCCCCCGCGTGGATGAATGGCGCCAACGAAGCAGCGGTCGACGCATTTCTTAGTGGAACCATCTCATGGTCGGGAATAGCGTCGTCAATAGAACGAGCACTGGAACGACATGATGGTGCGCCGGCGGATTCGTTTGAAGCCGTGGTGCGCGCCGACCAACGCGGTCGCGAGTGCGTGCGGTCACAAGGAACACATCGGGGTTCTGATGTCTGATTCGGTCACGGCGGCCATCAACCCTCGAGCACGCGCGTTGATGGGCGCGGCCGCAGTCGCGGGATCACTGATGCTGCTGGGTTGGGTATCCATGGCGATGCTCGCCGTCGCGATGGTCATCGCATTCGTGGTCTTTGCCCATGAACTGGGACACTTCGTTGCGGCGCGTCTAACCGGCATGAAGGCCACGGAGTTTTTCCTAGGTTTCGGCCCACGTTTGTTCAGCTTCCGTCGGGGAGAAACCGAATTCGGTGTTAAACCGATCATTGCCGGCGCCTACGTCAAAGTTGTCGGCATGACCAACCTAGATGACGTACCACCGTCGGATGAACCTCGCGCGTACAGACAACAGAGTTACCCCCGGCGTCTTCTCGTAGCGTCAGCCGGCTCGTTAATGCACTTCGTCATGGCGTTGATTGGTCTGTTCGCTCTCTTCTCCTTTATGGGCGAGCCAGTAATCGAAGACGGGGCTTGGGAAGTGGGAAAAGTTGTCGATGAAGGAATCGGCGCGGAGCAAAGTGCCGCCGCTCGGGCGGGAATTCAACCCGGCGATCGCATCCTTCATGTCGAAGGTGACTCGACTGTTGAATGGGCGAATCTCGTTGAGGCCATTCGTAATCGTCCCGGGGAAAAGGTCGAACTTGAAATCTTGCGTGGCGATCAAACGCTTTCGGTTGAGACGGTGCTAGATAGAAGCGCTGACGGAACCGGACTTCTAGGTATTGGCGGACAGCAGGCAATTCTGTTAACCAAGTCTGATCCTGTAGCTGCGATCGGGAAGACTTTCTCAGAATTCAGCACGATGGTCGGTCAATCGATTCGAGGAATTTGGTTGATTGTGGCGAATCTCGGTGAAGTCGCAGACCGATTCTTCTCTGCGCCCAATGATCCAACGGCGAACGACAATCTTGAGACGCGACCCGTGTCGCTCGTTGGAGCCGTTCAAATTGGAGCGAGCGACCAACTGAGCAGCTCCGAACGGATGCAGCTGTTTGTAGCTTTTAACATCTTCATTGGCATCTTTAACCTGCTCCCTTTATTGCCCCTCGATGGCGGCCACATAGCGATCGCCACTTATGAACGAATCCGCGAGGGGAGTAGCGGCCGACGTCATTTGATCGACACCACTCGGCTGCTCCCCTTTACCTACGCGGTAGTGGCATTTCTGGCCTTCTTTGGGTTAGGAGCCATCTACTTGGATCTGGCTAACCCGCTCGGCTTCTGATCGTGGCGTCGTTGAATAGGATCGCCCGGTTGAAGTGACAGACTGTTAGCGATGTTCGAACGCCGTGCAACCCGTCGAGTTGATGTCGGTGGTGTACCCGTAGGTGCGGGGGCTCCGATCAGCGTCCAGTCGATGACTACCACCAAAACTGCTGACGTCGACGCGACTCTTGAGCAGATCTACGCGCTGGCTGCAGCGGGAGCAGAAATCGTTCGATGCACCTGCAACGAAATCGAAGCCGCAGAAGGTCTGGCACAGATAGTGCCCCGTTCGCCGGTGCCCCTCGTCGCCGATGTCCACTTCCAGCATCGCTTAGCGCTCGCAGCGCTTGATGCCGGCGTCGCATGTCTACGTCTGAACCCGGGAAACATCAGAAAACCACAGCACATCAAAACGGTCGCCTCAGAAGCTCACGAACGTCGAGTGCCAATCCGCATAGGAGTTAACGCAGGATCGCTCGACCCCGATATCGAGCGCAAGTACGGCCTGACGGCTATCGCTCTGGTCGAATCAGCGAAACGCGAACTCGGATATTTTGAAGAAGTTGGATTCGAGGACGTAAAAATTTCCGTAAAGGCAAGCGACGTCCGGTTAATGGTTGACGCGTACCGCCTACTAGCCGACGTAGTTGACTTTCCGCTGCATCTTGGAGTTACCGAAGCTGGTCCACCTCCAGGCGGCATCTTGAAGGCAACAGCCGGAATAGCGACCCTGCTGAACGAAGGAATAGGTGACACCATTCGCTATAGCCTCACGGCCGATCCAGTACAAGAAGCGCGAGCTGGCCGCCAATTATTGGAAGCCCTCGGCCTACGCGAAAGAAGCGCACTCGATCTCATCGCCTGTCCATCTTGTGGTCGAGCGGAAGTTGACGTCATCGAAGTTGCGTCGAGAGCCCAGGAAGCGCTGAGCGAACTTAGTTTGCCGATACAGGTCGCAGTAATGGGGTGTGTCGTTAATGGTCCTGGCGAAGCCAAGGGCGCAGATCTTGGTATAGCGGCGGGTCGAAAACGAGGCCACCTCTTCGTCCGAGGACAGGTTGTAAAGGTCGTTCCCGAAAACGAAATGGTCGAAGCGTTGCTGGAGTGGGCTCAAAAGATCATGTCTGACGGCGTCGAGGGTGCACTTGCGACAGCAGATCGCTCGGCCGAGGCCGAAGCGGCAGCGGATAGGGCAGCTTTGATGGAAATCCAGGGAGACGATGTCAACCACGCACAACAAATCGTCGAAATGATCCGAAGGCGCTGATTACAGATACGGGTTGACAGCTAGCTGGGGTTGGGAAGGTTGTAGCTGCTGGTACGATTGCACCGATAGCTCAGCGATATTTTTGCTGGACGTGGGCTTTGCCCACGTCCTTTTTCTTCGCCAAGAAGATTCTTTTGGTCACCAAACACAGCGAAACGGAGGTCTGATGGGCGCGAATCCTCAGCAAAACCTCGAACCAATTTTTTCGCTAATCGAACCCGTCGTTGAAGCTTCTGGACATCACCTTTATGACATTCAACACAACGGCGGGACCCTAGCGGTGCTTGTGCAGAGCGAGAACGCGTTAGGTGTAGATGACCTGTCACAACTGAGTCGTGCAGTGTCAGTCGCTCTCGACGAAGACGACCCGATCCCGGGCCGCTACACCCTCGAGATCTCCACACCAGGAGTTGAACGTCGCCTGCGCCATGTAGACCACTTCACGGGAGCCATCGGAGAAACAGTCAACATCCGCACTATTCCGGGAGCGAATGGCCGGCGTCGCATAGTCGGCAACCTGATCTCTGTGGAAGACGAACTTCTCAGCATCGAAGAACCTGAATCCGGAATAGCGACAATTCATATGGATGAAATCGAGAAGGCACGCACTGTCTTCAAATGGGGGGCTGCCCCCAAGCCTGGATCTCGACCAGGGAAAACCGGATCGAAACACAACCATGAGAGAGGAAGTCAATCATGACTACCCCCGAAATGATGGAAGCTCTCCAAGCTTTGGCCGCGGAGAAGGGGATGACCACAGAAGTGTTACTCGAAGCGGTCGCCAACGGGCTTGAGTCGGCATACAAGCGAATGCCGGACGCCGCAGACGACGCGTACGTTGTGATAGACGAGATGTTCAATATTTCAGTCATTGCTCAGGAAATTGATGAAGAGGGCAACATCGTCCAAGAGTGGGACGACACTCCAGAAAACTTCGGCAGGATTGCCGCCCAGACCGCTCGTCAAGTTTTGACCCAGCGAATTCGCGAGGTCGAGCGGGACATGAAATACGACGAATACGCAGGTCGCGAAGGAGACATCGTTACAGGCATCATCCAGCAGACCGACTCCAGGTACACCCTGCTTGATTTAGGTCGAGTCGAGGCGTTATTACCGCAATCTGAACAGGTTCCATACGAAAGACCGGAGCCAAATAGTCGACTCAAGGCCTACATCGTTGAGGTGCGAAAAACTGCAAAAGGTCCTCAAATAGTCGTTTCGAGAACTCATCCCGGACTTATTCGTGAACTCTTCAAACTCGAGGTTCCCGAGATTAGTGACGGCATAGTCGAGATGAAGGCTTGCGCGCGCGAGCCGGGCCACAGAACCAAGATCGCCGTTTGGTCAAATGACACTAATATCGATCCGGTTGGGGCCTGCGTAGGTGCTCGCGGAGCTCGAGTTCGGCAAGTCGTTAATGAACTACGCGGCGAGAAAATCGACATCGTTCCTTTTTCCGACGATCAACATGACTTTGTGGCTAAAGCCTTGTCCCCCGCGAAAGTCCGCGAGGTCCGATTCCATGAAGTTGAAGGTGTCGCCGAGGTGGTGGTACCGGACCATCAGCTATCTCTCGCAATCGGACGCGAAGGACAAAACGCGCGTCTCGCCGCGCGATTAACTGGCTGGCGAATCGACATCAAGAGCGAAACGCAGATCGTTGAAGAAGAAACCGCATATGCCGATGGCGATTGGGCCGAAGGGGAATGGGTGACGGACCCAGAAACCGGTGAACAAACCTGGGTCCCAGCGGACGGCAGCGAAGCGATGTCGGCTGACGACTGGGCTACAGCAGCAGAGGAAATCGCTACTGAAGACATCAATGGAGGCCCAGATAACGTGGATATGGCCGATGAGGAAGACTCGACGGAACTAGCAGCAGATGATGAAAGCAGCCAGGAACAAGAGGAACAGCCGACTAACTAAGCACCAGCGGCTGCGATAACCGGTAGCGTTGCTAATTGGTCTACCGCACCGTCATTTACCGGATCACGGCCATTGTCTGCGAAGATGGATGGTCTGAGGAGCCGGTGACTGCCGCCCGCCGACTTAACCGACACACAAGGAACGCGCTTGCCCAAGAACCCCCGGGTCTACGAACTCGCAAGAGAGTTGGGTCTCACCAACGATGAGACGATTGGTCTTTGTGACGCGCTCGGAATTGGAGTCAAGAGTCATTCGTCGAGTGTTCAGGTAGCTCAAGCTGACCGTGTCCGTCGAAAAGCCGAACGGGATGGTTTGGTTAGAGACGAGCAACCTCCCGAGGACGAGGAAGAACAGAAGAAAGCCCCGGCAAAGAAGAAAGCCCCGGCAAAGAAGAAAGCCCCGGCAAAGAAGAAAGCCCCGGCAAAGAAG
>Ga0208522_1001280_pt1 | contig 16390 bp, 20 predicted proteins | sample ETNtaG_25_FD_185763 | JGI IMG/M metagenome (GOLD analysis project Ga0208522, IMG submission 185763) | Marine microbial and viral communities from oxygen minimum zone, Eastern Pacific Ocean - ETNP201302SV86 (SPAdes) (version 2) | ecosystem: Environmental > Aquatic > Marine > Oceanic ... | reverse complement strand
CCTCATCTTCCCGGCCCTCCTCGATCGCCCAGCGCGCGTGGAGTCCGTCTCCCCGGCCAGCGGAGAGACGATCCGCGTCACCATCGATCCGGTTGCCGGTGTCACCGGCGTCACACCCCCGAGCGCCGTGGTGTCGCTGGTGAACCTGGAGCAGATCACCTCGATCCGCTCGGCCTTCTGCAACCAGGTGCACTATTTCGCCTCCGTCGACGACGCCACCGGGTGGCTCTCTGAGCATCCCGGTGCCGAGGTGGTGTCGGTGGCCGAGGCCTACCGGATCGGCAACGAGCTCACAACGAGCCTGCTCGACCTGCTTCAGGACGACACCCCGGTGGCCGACGACTGTCCCCGCTGCTGTTGACCCGCGACACAGAAGGATTCGAGAACGCTATGACCTCCAAACACGACGACCGAACGCGAGGCGGTGGTCTACTCCTGGGAGCCGGTGCCGCCGGCTGATCGGTGTGCCGGTGTGCGTCGGGATCGCGGAAACGCGCACCTTGGCCAAGCTCGCGAACAGGTCGGCGAAGAAGATCGCCGCGTTCGACGGGGTCTGCGTCTGGCCGGCCACCCGACCGGAGTGGCGGCAGCACCTAATGAGCCGGCTGCCGGTGTCAGAGGTCTGGGGTATCGCGTCCCGGCTTGAGCGCCGCCTGGTGGCCATAGGGATCTCCTCGATCGCCGATCTCGCCGCGGCCGACCCGGTGCGCATCCGCAAGGCGTTCAACGTCGTGGTGATGCGCACGGCGCTGGAACTGCGAGGGGTGCCCTCGATCGTTGCGGAGGAGGATCGCACGGGCCGCAAAGAGCAGCTGATCGTGTCGCGGTCGTTCTCCGAGAAGGTCACCACCCGCGACGGGATGCGCCAGGCGCTGTCGATCTACGCTCAACAGGCCGCGACCCGCCTGGTGCGCCACCGGCAGGTCGCGAAGCTGCTCACCGCGTTCGCCGGAACGTCGCACTACTCCGAGCAGCGCAGCTTCCCCTCAGTGCTGGTGAAGCTGCCGGCGCCCACCGCCGACCCTGTCGAGCTCACCCGCGCCGCCCACCGCCTGCTGCCGCTGATCGAGGACGGCGGCCGCTACGCGCGTGCCGGTCTGATGCTGACCGACCTGCGGCCGGCAGAGGTCAGCCAGCCGCTCGATCTGTTCCGCTTCGCGCACGAGGAGTCGGGCATTGCCGAGCTAATCGACAAGGTGCAGCGCAAGGAAGGCCGAGATCTCCTCGGCCTCGGCTACGGCGGGATGCGGCCGGGTCCGTCGTGGCAGATGAAGCGGGAAATGCTCACCCCGCGCGCTACCACGCACTGGGACGAGTTGGCCACCGTGAGGGCCTGAGCGGCGCTCAGGCCGCGACTACCTCGTCGACGGGTAGCTCGGGCCTCGCGCGGACGAATCGCACGGCGTGGCGGAACGAGTGGCCGGTCATGGCGACGTCGGCCGAGATCTCCACAACGATCGGTTCGACGAGAGTCAGATCGATGACGTCGCGGCCGCCGCTATTGAACCGGTCGAGGGCTCCCGGCTTGACCTGCGCCGGCCACGGATGAGGCCCCTCCGGCCGCTGCAGCAGCCGGCCGAGGGTGCGCGAGGCGGCGGCCCGCAACGGCGTGGACCGGCCGACGATCCGCAGTTCGCCGTCGACGGGAAGTCCGACCACGAGCGCCTCCGGGCGCTGCAGGGAGCCGATCACTGCGGCGCAAACGACGTCGAGGGTGTCGCGGTGCTTCACCTTCACCCACTGCCGTTGACCGCCGCGATACGGCTGGCCGGCGCCCTTCGCGACCAGGCCCTCGATTCCGGCAGCGGTCATCGTCTGCAACCACTCCGCCGCTTCGCCGGCATCCCGGGTCGCGGGGGAAAGATTCAGGGGCGCGGACCATCCACTGGCGAGCTCCTCGAGCAACGCTCGGCGATCGCGCAGCGGCAGGCCGCGCGCATCCTGATCGGCGACAGCGAGCACATCGAAAGCCGCGAACGACGCAGGCCACTCCCGCGCGAGCCGCGCCACGGTGCCCGCGCTCGAGGAGAGTCGGTGTTGGAGCTCGTCGAAGCTCAACCGGCCCTCACGCCAGACGACGGCCTCGCCGTCGACGACGACGCCGGCGGGCAGCTGCGCCGCTGCCGCCTCCGCGAGGTCGGGGAAGTACCGAGTGAGATCCGTGCCCTTCCGAGACCACAGCGACACGTCGCGATCGCGCACGATCAACAGCCGAAAGCCATCCCACTTCGGTTCGTACAGACACCCGCCGGGCATCGCGGAGGGCGCGGGGATCGTGGCCACCGGTCGCGCCAACGCGACCTCCAACGGCGGACGCAGCGCGACCGGCAGCGGCACGATCAGCCCTGCACGTCGCGCGGGTCGTTCCCGTAGGAGTTCCGCTCCGCGATCTGACCGTTCTCGTTCTTGATGATGTGCTCGCGCTTGGCGCGGCGAGCTTCCTCGCGGCCGGCCTCAACCGCCTCGGCCTTGGTGGAGAACGGGCCGGTGGTCCCCTTCTCTCCCTCGATGCGGTTGTGCCACGCACCGTCCTGGTGGAACGTCTCGACGTCTCCTGCCGGCATGATGCTCCCTTCGTTTGGTGGTTCCGTCGTACCTCACGGCACCCGGATGGGTCACGGGGCTTGCAAGAGCGAGGAGCCTAGGAGAACCGGTCTACTGTCCAGCTGGCCGCGCGCGGGTGTGCGGGGGGACCACGGTGCCGTCTGAGCGCTCGTAGCCGGCGACGTAGACCTCCCCCACTCCGGCGGTGCCGTCGCCGCCTGCAGGCGTGCTCGCGGCGCCGCCGACGGCCGTGCGAGGCTGCGGTCGGGGGATGTCTCGGAGCTTGTCGTAAGCGAAGCCGTCGACGTCCTTGCGGTAGGTGCGCCACGGGGCGCCGGCGGCGTTGACGTCGTCGACGTAGTAGACGTCTGCGCGCACGGTGATCCCCTCGGGTGCCCCCTTGGTGGCCATGGCCACGGCCCGTGCGCACGCGGAGAATCGGTCGTCGTCGACGTACAGCGAGTCGGTGATGTGCTCCGGGACGTACCGGGCTTGGTAGGCGGCGTCGTCGGTGCCGTCCTGGAAGGCGGCGTAGCCCTTCTCCCAGCGGTTGATCACCCGAGCCCGTGTGACCTCCCGCGGCCCGTCGACGGCGATGATCTCGATCGACGTGTACCCCTGGTCGGAGAGTTGCTGGAACCGCTTGAGCAGCTTCACCTTGCTGCCGTGCACGCCGTCGATCACGACTCGCTCGCCCCGCTCGAGGGAGATCGTCGCCGCTTCTGCGGCGAGGTCGGATGATTCCTCGTGCACGAGGGCGGCGAGCTCACCGGGAGCGAATCGGTCGCCGGCGTCGATGCGGGACTTCACCGCCGGCGGCACGATGTCGTCGTACTCCCCCGACTCACGCAGCTTGCGCAGCAGCCGCGTCTTGAAATCGTCGGGGTCGATGAACCGCCAGTGCTTCTCCTCGGCCTCGGGGATGCGTTCGCGGCGCGCGGAGCTCTTGCCGGCGCCGGGAGGGCCGGCCATCACCAGCACCTGGCGGTCACGGATCACCGCGTCGTTCTCGGCGAAGAACTCCCGGATGATCTGCTTGTGCAGCCTCGCTCGAGACGCGGTGGGGCGGCCTCTGCGGTAGTTCTGCTCGCGCTGATGTGTGGCGGTGGGAGCCTCGGCGTCGATCGGGCCGTTGACAGCGGTGAGGGATCGAAGCGCAGCCAGGTGCTCCGAGTGGTCGGAGTCCGTCAAGCGGCTGCGCTCTCGATCTCCTCGTACTCCTCGTCAGAGAGCAGGTCGAGCCCTACATAGGCGTGGTAGACCGCGTCAAAGCTGTTGTCCACGACCTCCCAGTCGTCGGCTTCGCCCTGGGTCTTGTACTGCGGGTCGTAGTTCCAATGCTTGAGGAGCTCGATGAACTCCTCGTGCGAGATCTCGCCGCGCTGTGCCTGGCGCACGAGCTCCATAGCCGTCGCAGCCACCGGCTTGTCGGCCGTCACGACGACGCCCTTGGTCTTTTCCAGCGCCTTGAGGATGCGCGACATCTGCGACTCGCTCTTGCCCAGCGCGGCACCGAGCTCCTGCAGCTGGACGCCCTTGCCGAAACGAAGGGCCACGAGGCGCTCATTGATCGCCTTCTCGATGAGCTCGTGCCGCAGGTTCAGGTTCGCGAGCTCGCGAAGCTCCGCGGCGGTGTCGGTGGTCGTTGTCATATCGATCGCCTCCTCTCACCCCAAGTCTACTAGCTCTTGCACATATGCAAGTGGGTTTTTCGCGGGCGGTCAGGCGCTGGCCAGCTGTGGCAGCTGCTCCCGGATGGTGCGCACCGCGATCAGCAACGAGTCCGGCTCGCGCCGGAGGGCCTCGATCTCCCGCATGAACGTCACGACCGGTTCGGGCGGCAGCAGGCTCCACGCCGGTCCGTCCTGCAGCTGAGCGGGGATGCGGTCGATCAGCCAGACCGGCCCGTCGAATGTGTAGGCGCGCTCGAGCGGCAGGCGGCGCAGGACGGCGTAGACCTCGCCGGCGATCACGGAGATCCGCCATTCGGACTCAGGGGCGCCGGGCAGCTGTGTCTCGGTGAGGCGGAACCCGTCAGCGACATCCCACCCGCCGAGATCTCCGGTGACTCCGTTGGCGGCTTCCCGCGCGGGGTTTTCCGCCAGGTAGACGAACGGGTTCTCGTAGACGACGACGCCCTCGGGAGCGTCCATGTAGCGCGGGCGGGTCACTCTCCCTCACCGCCCCGGTCGACCCGGATGGAGAGGAGCTCGTGCCCTTCGGGTACTTGCGCGTGCAGCTGCTCGCGGGCCTGCTCGTAGCTGTCGGCCTCGACGGTGATCGTGTCCGTCGCAGTGCTTCGGATCGTGCCGGTAACGCGCATGAGCGAACCCTAGCGATGGTCTCCGACAGTCCCGTCGACGGGGGCGATGAGCCCTGGGTCTCGAGGGTCGGCGGTGCGGCTGTTGTTCACGCGCCGGTCGACCTCGTGGGTGCGCATCGTCTCGGCGATCGCGCTCGAGCTCGCGTCGAGCTCGTCGAGCAGCTCGAGCCGGTTGCTCTTGGACGCGGCGCTGTCGCCGTCGACGGTGAGGGAGGCAGGGCTGAGCCAGTCGTCCCAGAGATCGCGAGACAGGAACGCCGGCATCCGGTCGTGGACTTCGCCGGAGGCGTCTCGCGCCTCGCGGGTGACGACGACGAACACCCGCCGTCGCTGCCCGTCGATCTCAGTCGTCCAGGTCAGGCCGGCCGCGGCCAGCAGCGCGTCGTCTTCGGCGTGGATGAAGTGCGGCTGCTTGTTGCCCTTCTCCCCCGTCCACTCGTAGTAGCCGATCATCGGGACGATGCAGCGGGCGTTGGAGAACGCGCCCACCCAGAACCCGGTGGGCAGCTTCTCGATGCGTGCGTTGATGATCGGGGCGCCCGTGGGCCGGTTCGCCGGTTTGGGCCAGTCCCAGCGGGCCAGGGTGATCTCACGCTCGATGGTTCCCTCGTCCTGCCACTCCCGCACGATCGGGGCGTTGACGGTCGGGGCGATGGAGTACGCGGGACGCCAGTCCTGTGGGCGGCCGCCCTGCGCGACGAACTCGGCCACCAGCTGGTCGGTCTTGTCGGTGGAGAGCAGTATTTCGGGAGGCAGTATTCGCACCACGGCTTGGTGGGCTCCATGTTGACCAGGTGATGATCGTGTCCGCCGGTTACGCCTGCTCGGGCAATGCTCGGATCGCCCGTTCGATCTGGGACGTGGTTGGTGCCCCAGCGAACCCGTTCTCCGTTGTGTAGACGCGGCACGCAAGTGCCTGTACAGGAGATGTCGGGAATAGGTCGACGCCGTCGGCCAGGAGCGTGGGCGATCCTCCGAACCCGAGGCTTGCCGCTTCGGCCTCGGTGTGGATCGTCACCAGCTCGACGGCGACGCCCCCGAGCCCGAGAGCGTCGAGCGCCGCGCGTGCGTTGGCTTCGGCGATGTCCGTGTTGGGGCAGTCGACGATGTGCAGCAATTCCACTTTCACGAGGCGCTTTCCGTTCTCTCGCTGTTGGTCATCGTGCGAGCGTTCGGCAGGAGGAGGTTCAGGCAGACGAGTCCGACCCCAATCACGACGAAGACGTCGGCGACGTTCCCGACGAAGAGGTCGCCGTAGGCGAGGAAGTCGGTGACGTGGCCGCGGCCGAACGCGGGCGGGTTCATGATTCGGTCGATGAGGTTGCCGACCGCGCCGCCGAGGACCAGCCCCAGCGCGAGGCCCCAGCGGGCACCGCGCAGCCGAATGGCGAAGATGACCACCGCGGCGGAGGCGAGTACGCCGATGAGGGTGATGATCCAGGTGGCCCCGGAGCCGAGCGAGAACGCGGCTCCGGGGTTGTAGACCAGGGACAGGCCGAACAGGTCCCCGACCAGCGGGATCCGTTCCCCCGGGGCCAGCTGTGCCACGGCGAGGGCCTTCGAGGCCTGGTCGAGCACCACAGCGAGCACGGCCACGACCAAGGTGAAGCCAAGGGCTCTCCTCGCCTGCGGCCGTGGGCCCGTACGGTCTTCGCCGACTGTCGCGGCGACGTCCTGCACGGTCACGCGATGGTCTTCCGGGTCCGGGCGGCGCGCAGACCGTTGAGGATCACGACGACCTCGGCGATCTCGTGCACGAGCACCACGGCGGCGAGGCCGAGGACGCCGAAGAGGGCGAGCGGGAGCAGGGCGCTGATGATCAGCAGCGACAGGATGATGTTCTGGTTGATGATGTGCCGTCCGCGGCGGGCGTGGTCGAACGCGCGCGGCAGCAGCCGCAGGTCGTGGCCGGTGAAGGCCACGTCGGCGGACTCGATCGCGGCATCGGAGCCGGTCGCGCCCATCGCGATGCCGATATCGGCAGCGGCCAGGGCGGGGGCGTCGTTGATGCCGTCGCCGATCATCGCGACCGAGCCCTTCGCACCGAGCTCTGCGATCGCAGCGGCCTTGTCCTCCGGGCGCAGTTCGGCGCGGACGTCCTCGATCCCCGCTTGGGCGGCGAGGGCGCGGGCGGTGCGAGCGTTGTCGCCGGTGAGCATCGTGACCCCGATGCCCTGCGCGGCGAGGGTACGGACGACCTCGGGGACCTCCGGGCGCAGCTCGTCGCGGACGCCGATCGCGGCGACCGGCTCGCCGTCGCGGTGGACGATCACGACCGTCATGCCCTGCTCCTCCAGCCCCGCGACCTGGTCGCCGAGGAATCCGGCGTCGAGCCAACGCGGGCTGCCGACCGTGATCCGCGCGCCGTCGAGCTCGCCTTCGATGCCGTGACCTGCCTGCTCGGTCACGCCCTCGGCTGCAGGGGCCTCAGGCGCTGCAGCGGTGATCGCGGCCGCGAGGGGGTGGGTGCTGTGCTGCTCCAACGACGCCGCCCACGCCAGCGCCTGCGCCTCGGTCACGCCGTCGGCGGTGAGCACCGCGGTGACGGCGGGCTCGTTGCGGGTCAGGGTGCCGGTCTTGTCGACCGCGACGTGGCGGATCACGCCGAACCGCTCGAACACGGCCCCGGACTTGATGATCACGCCGAACTTGCTCGCCGACCCGATGGCGGCCACCACGGTCAGCGGGACCGAGATCGCCAGCGCGCAGGGCGATGCCGCGACCAGCACGACGAGTGCGCGGGTGATCCACAGCTCCGGGTCGCCGAGCAGCGACCCGATGATCGCGACGAGAGCGGCGAGGATCAGCACGCCGGGCACGAGCGGGCGGGCAATGCGGTCGGCGAGACGGGCGCGGTCTCCCTTCTCCGCCTGCGCCTTCTCCACCAGGTCGACGATCGTGGTCAGCGAGTTGTCCGTGCCGGCCGCGGTCGTCTCGACCTCCAGCGCCCCCGCGGTGTTGATCGCACCCGCCGACACGGCATCGCCGGGCTCGACCTCGACCGGGATCGACTCCCCCGTGATCGCGGACGTATCCAGGCTGGAACGTCCCGTGCGGACGACGCCGTCGGTCGCGATCCGCTCGCCCGGCCGCACCAGCATCAACTGACCGACAGCCAGGTCCTTCGCGGCGACCTCCACCGAGACGCCGTCGCGGCGGACGGTCGCGGTCTCCGGGACGAGCTTGAGCAGCGCCCGGAGCCCGCCGCGAGCACGGTCCATCGCCTTGTCCTCCAGCGCCTCGGCGATCGAGTACAGGAACGCCAGGGCGGCGGCCTCCTCGACGTAGCCGAGGATCACCGCGCCGACGGCGCTGATGGTCATCAGCAGGCCGATGCCGAGCTTGCCCTTGAACAGCTTCCGGATCGCGCCCGGGGTGAACGTCGACGCGCCCAGCAGCAGACCGATCCAGAACGCCACCAGTGCCGGGATCTCCATCCCGGACCACTCCAGCGCCAGGCCGGTGAGGAAGGCGACGCCGGAGAAGACCGGGACCATGATCCCGCGGTCCCGCCACCAGGGGCGCTCCGCCTCCTCGGCTTCATCGCCTATGACAGTCTCGGGCTCGTCGTGCTCGCAGCCGCACGCCGCGCTCACTCGCCTGCTCCCGTCCCGCAGCAGCCCGGCACGGTGCACGAAGAGTCCACGCAGGGAGCGTGCTCGTCGACAGCAAGCGTCACGTCCACCAGTGCGGTGAGCGCCGCCGCGAGGTGCGGGTCGGCGATCTCGTAGCGCGTCTGCCGCCCCTCAGGCTCGGCGACCACGATGCCGCAGTCGCGCAGACAGGTCAGGTGGTTCGAGACGTTCGAGCGGGTCAGCTCCAACTCGCGCGACAGCACGGCCGGATAGCTCGGGCCGCCGAGCAAGGTCATCAGGATCCGGGAACGCGTCGGGTCCGCCATGGCCCGGCCGAGCCGGTTCATGACGTCGAGGCGAGAAGCAATAGTCAGCATGCACTGATTATACAGTGCTTGCTGAACTTACGAGGCAAGGAGGCTGTCGACGGAGAGACGAGGTCCCGGGGACAGTGCACGGCAATCGGAGTCGCTCAGACGAGTTCGCTGACCAACTGTTCGATGCGGGTGCGGATCTCGTCGCGGATCGGACGGACGGCGTCGATGCCCTGCCCGGCCGGGTCGTCGAGCTTCCAGTCCTCGTAGCGCTTGCCGGGGAAGAACGGGCACGCATCGCCGCAGCCCATGGTGATGACGACGTCGGAGGCCTGCACCGCTTCGGTGGTGAGGACCTTGGGCTGCTCGGCGGTGATGTCGATCCCGAGCTCGCCCATGGCCTCGACGGCGACGGGGTTGATCTGGTCGGCTGGCATGGACCCGGCGGAACGCACTTCGATGCGATCGCCTGCGCGGTCGCGCAGGAATCCGGCGGCCATCTGCGAGCGGCCGGCGTTGTGTACGCAGACGAAGAGGACGGAGGGCTTGGGTGCGGTGGTGTCGATCATGGTGGCTCCTGTGAGGGATGGGTCAGTGGGTGAGTTCGTTGACGAGGGCACGGACGCGGCCTTCGATGTCGTCACGGATGGCTTCGACGCCTTCGCGCGAGGCGAGGGCGGGGTCCCCGACCGCCCAGTCGTCGTAGCGAACCCCGGGGATGATGGGGCAGACGTCGCCGCAGCCCATGGTGATGACGACGTCGGCGGCGCGGACGGCGTCATCGGTGAGGGGCTTCGGGAAGCGCGCGGCCGCGGCATCGCCTTCGATCTCGGCGAGGATCGAGCGCACGTGGGGGTGGATGATCTCGGCGGGGCTGGATCCGGCGGAGCGGGCGATGACTTTGCCGCCGGCGATCTGGTTGACCAGGGCCGCGGCGAGCTGGGAGCGGCCGGCGTTGGCGACGCAGACGAAGAGCACTTGCGGGACGGAGTGGTTGCGGTCTCTGGTGATGTCTGCGAGTCGTTGCCTGGCGAAGCGTTCGGTGAGAGGGACGAGCGCGCCGGTGACTTTCGCGGTACGGGCCAGCGACGTGTAGGACTCACGCACGATGCTCAGCACAGTCTCCGGGGCGAGCTCGGGGATCTCGGCGGCGAGTTCGTCGGCGAGGTGGGTGATCCGGATGTCGAAGTCTGGGCGGATGTCGCGATCTTCGCTGTTCCCGTCCTCGCTGGGCGCCGTCATGGTCGCCGGGGCGAAGGAGTCCAGCAGGGCGGTGACGGCGCTGCGGCGGCTCGGGTTGATGCGATACCAGACCCATGTCCCGCGGCGTTCCGAGGTGAGCACGTCGACGTCCTTGAGCACCTTCAGGTGGTGCGACACGGTCGGCTGTGACACGTCTGCGAGCTCGGCGAGGTCGCAGACGCAGGACTCGCCGCGCGGGTCCGAGGCGATCGCAGAGAGCATCCGCAGTCGCAGCGGGTCGGCGAGTGCCTTCAGGGTCGCGGCCACCGTGCCGGCGGCCTCCTGGCCGATGGCGTGCGTGGCGACCGGGCTGCAGGCGTCGGCCGTGCCGGTGAGGGTGAGGTTCATGAGGTGATCCTTTCGCCGGTGTACGGATCGGTGTGGAACCAGGCTCGGGCCGCCCAGAGTGAGACGTAGACGAGCCCGACCAGGACGGGCACTTCGATGAGCGGGCCGACCACGCCGGCGAGGGCCTGGCCGGAGGCGGCGCCGAAGGTGCCGATGGCGACGGCGATCGCGAGTTCGAAGTTGTTGCCCGCTGCAGTGAAGGCCAGCGAGGTGGAGCGGGCATAGTTCAGCCCGAGTGCCTTGCCGGTGAGGATGCCGGTGAACCACATGATCGCGAAGTACGCCAGCAGCGGGATGGCGATGCGCGCGACATCCAGGGGATGGGACGTCACCTGCTTTCCTTGCAGAGCGAACAGCAGCACGATGGTGAACAGCAGCCCGTACAGCGCCCACGGTCCGATCACGGGCAGGAACTTCTCCTCGTACCAGTCGCGGCCGCGGCGCCGCTCGCCGATCCACCGGGACGCGAAGCCGGCGACCAGCGGCACGCCGAGGAAGACGAGCACGTTCAGCGCGATCTGCCAGACCGAGATCTCCAGCCCCTGGGTGTCCAGCCCGAGCCACCCGGGCAGCACGGTCAGGTAGAACCAGCCCAGCAGCGAGAACGCGACCACCTGGAACACCGAGTTGATCGCGACCAGTACGGCGGTCGCCTCACGGTCGCCGCAGGCGAGGTCGTTCCAGATCACGACCATCGCGATGCAGCGGGCGAGCCCGACGATGATCAGTCCGGTGCGGTACTCGGGCAGGTCGGGCAGGAAGATCCAGGCCAATGCGAACATCACGGCCGGGCCGACCAGCCAGTTCAGCACCAGCGAGGAGATCAGGAGCTTCTTGTCTCCCGTGACGGCGGCGATCCGGTCGTAGCGGACCTTCGCCAGCACCGGGTACATCATCACCAGCAGTCCGAGCCCGATCGGCACCGAGATGCCGCCGACCTCCATCCGGCCGAGCAGATCCGACAGCGCCGGCACGAACCGCCCCAGAAGCAGACCCGCGACCATGGCGAGCCCGATCCACAGCGGCAGCCACCTGTCCAGTGTGGAGAGCCGCCGGGTTGCGGCCCGGGCAGGGGTGGTGGTTGCGGTGGTCATGCGAGCAGTCCTTCGATCTTCTCGGCGATGACAGGCTTCGGGTGCGCGCCGATGAGGATGTCCGTGCGTGTGCCGTCGCGGTAGAAGCCGAGAGTGGGGATGGAGGTGACGCCGGCGGCGATCACTGTCTCGGGGTTCTGGTCGGCGTCGACCTTGACGATCTTCACGCGCCCCTCGTACTCGGCAGCGAGCTGCTCGAGCAGCGGGGCGACCTGCCGGCACGGCCCGCACCAGGTGGCCCAGATATCCACCACGACGGGGAGGTCGGAGCCGAGGACCTCGTCCTGGAACGTCGCGTCGGTGACGGCGGTGAGCGTGCTCATGCGAAGACCTCCTCGGTCTCGGTCAGGGCGTCCAGAGGCGCGGTCGCGTTCTCGAAGGCGGCGAGGAAGTGCTGGGCGTCCTGCGCTGCGGCGCAACCTGTGCCGGCGGCGGTGATCGCCTGCCGGTAGGTGTGGTCGACGAGGTCGCCGGCGGCGAAGACGCCGGAGAGGTTCGTGCGGGTCGAGGGGTGATCGACGAGTACGAAGCCGGCGGCGTCGGTGTCGACCGTTCCGGTGACGAGCTCGGAGCGGGGGTCGTGGCCGATGGCCACGAAGAGCCCCGTCGCGGGCAGGTCGCGCTCGGCGCCGGTGACGGTGTCGCGAAGCGTGACGGACTCGAGCTTCTCGGCGCCGTTGAGGCGTGCGACTTCGCTGTTCCAGGCGACCTCGATCTTCGGGTGGTCGAGAACGCGCTGCGCCATGATCTTCGATGCCCGGAACTCGTCGCGGCGGTGCACGATCGTCACCTTGGAGGCGAAGCGGGTGAGGAACAGGGCCTCCTCCATCGCGGAGTCGCCTCCGCCGACGACGAGGATCTCCTGCTCGCGGAAGAAGAACCCATCGCAGGTGGCGCACCAGGACACTCCGCGGCCCGTGAGGCGCTCCTCGTCCGCGAGGCCGAGCTTGCGGTACGCCGACCCCATCGCGAGGATCACCGCGCGGGCGTGGAAGGCCTCCCCTGCACCCGTCTCGATGACCTTGATCGGTCCCTCGAGGTCGACGCGGATCGCGTCATCGAGGAGGATGCGGGCACCGAAGCGCTCGGCCTGCTGACGCATCGACTCCATCAGTTCCGGGCCGTTGACCGGGTCGACGAAGCCGGGGAAGTTCTCCACCTCGGTCGTGGTCATCAGTGCGCCACCGGTCGTCACGGAGCCGGCGATCACCACGGGCGCCAGGTTCGCACGGGCCGCGTAGATCGCAGCGGTGAACCCCGCAGGGCCGGACCCGACGATGACCAACTCAACCTCTTGAATCGACATGCTTCTATATTGACATCAATCTATGCAAGGCGCAATCGGCGCTGGCGTCGTTCACCGACTCTTCACCTGGACACGCGAAGAGGGCGGCCTCCCACGGGAAGCCGCCCTCTTTCCGAGACCGTCAGCCGACGGTGACGGGGCGCGAGCCGATCTGCAGCACGGACGGCGTGGCGCAGCAGCTGCTGCCTTCGGCGTCGAAGCCGCCGGCGCCGCCGCACACTCCGGTGTCGGGCAGGACAAGCTCGTTGCGGTCCGCGGCCTCATGGTCGCCGGCAAGGTGGGCTGCGACGCTGCGCACCTGCTCGTAGCCGGTGAGCGCGAGGAAGGTGGGGGCGCGGCCGTAGGACTTCGCACCGACGATGAACAGGTCCTTCTCCGGCTGTGCGAGCTGGCGTGCGCCGGTCGCTCCCACCGAGCCGCAGGAGTGGATGTTGGGGTCGATCTCCGAGGCGATCCCGGCCACGGCGTCCAGCGATCCGTCGAGCTCGATGCGCACCTCCCGCAGGATGCTGGTGTCGGGGCGGAACCCGGTGAGGGCGAAGACGCGCGTGACACCCGAGATCTCCTGGCCGTTCTCGGCGAGGATCGTGAGCGTGTCGCCGTCCTGCTGGAACTCCGCGACGCGGAACCCGGTGACGACCTCGACGACGCCGGCTTCGATGACCTTGCGTGCGCGGGAGCCGAGTGCGGCCCGCTCGGGCAGCTCATCTCCCGTTCCGCCGCCGAACACGTTCGTTGCACTCCCGCGGCGCAGCAGCCAGGTCACCTTGGTGCCCGGCTCGCGACGCGCCAACTCACTCAGGCGCAGCACTGCGTGCGTCGCGGAGTGGCCGGCGCCGACGACGACCACGTGCGAGCCGGCCAGCTCGAACACGTCGTCTGGGATCCGGTATGAGATGCGCTCCGAGGCAGCCGTCTCGCCGACCGCGGGGTATCCGTCAGCGCCCGCGGGGTTCGGAAGTGACCACGTGCCGGTCGCGTCGATTACAGAGCTGGCGAGGATGCGGCCATCACGGCCGTCCTGGTCGACCGTGTGCACGACGAACGGCTGCGCCTTCCGGCCGCTCGCGACGACCTTATCTCGACCCTGACGAGCGACACCGGTGACGGTCGTGCCGTAGAGCACCCGGTCGCCCAGAGCGTCGGCGAGCGGGGAAAGGTACTCGCTGACCCACTCAGCCCCGGTCGGGTAGCCGCTTGCTGGCGCCGTCCAGCCGGTCGGCTCGAGAAGGCGTCGCGCTGCGGCATCGGTGAGCTCCGGCCACCCGGAGAACAGTCGCACGTGTCCCCACTCGGACACGGCAGCACCGGCCGAGCCGCCCCGCTCGACGACCACGGCGTCAACGCCGCGTTCGGTCAGGTGGGCGGCTGCAGCCAGGCCCTGCGGACCGGCACCGATGACGACGACAGGAAGCTCAGACATCACATCTCCTCAGATCGAAAAACTTCAATACGAGAACACTCGCTTACCTATCGAAGTTTGTCAATACGTGTCAGACTATCCGCATGAGCCTTCCCGTGACCATCGAGCAGAGCACGTGCTGCGTGCCGCGCATCACCGCATCGATCACCCCCGAGGAGGCCGAGCGTTCCGCTCGGGTGTTCAAGGCCATCGGTGATCCGACCCGCGTGATGCTGCTCTCCCTTATCGCCGGCACCGAAGGCGGCGAGGCCTGCATCTGCGACCTCATCGAGCCGGTCGGATTGTCACAGGGGACGGTCTCGCACCACATGAAGCTCCTCACCGACGCCGGGCTTGTCACCCGCGAACAGCGCGGGAAGTGGGCGTACTTCGCGCTCAACGACGGGGCGCTCGAGGCGGCCGCGGATGCGCTGCGACCTGCCGCGCTGGGCAGTGCGAACTAGGGCGTGTTGCTAAACCCTTCTGAGGAGTTGTTCGGCGAGTCTTGGAGCGTGTCGCGCGATGTGATCTCTGACGAGGCCTGGGCTCTCATCGGCCCGTTGTTCCCGAAGGTGAAGGCGACGGGGCGGCCTCCGGTGGACCGTCGCACGGTGGTTGAGGCGACAGTGTGGCGGTTCCGGACGGGTGCTCCGTGGAGGGACGTGCCGGAGCGCTTCGGGAACTGGAACACGATCTATAAGAACTTCAACCGGTGGGCCGAGCAGGGCGTTTGGGCTCAGTTGCTCGAGCAGGTGCAGTCCCTCGCGCAGCAGTCTGGGGACTTGGACTGGGTCGCGTCCATCGACTCCACGATCGTTCGCGTGCATCAGCACGGTGCGACCCTTCCGCGCACCACAGGGGGCTCAGTCGAACTACAAGAAGTTCGGCGAGGAGCCGCCTGATCACGCGATCGGCCGCTCCCGCGGCGGGTTGACGACGAAGAACCACCTGGTCTGCGATGGGAAAGGCCGTGCTCTCGCGTTCATCCTGACGCCCGGGCAGACGGCGGATACCAGCATGCTGGCCGCGACACTGACCGAGATCCGTGTCCCAGGTGCACGGGGCCGACCGAGAACCCGCCCGGACCGGGTGCTCGCCGACAAGGGCTACCCGTCGAAGGCGAATCGGGCCTGGCTGCGCCGACACGGGATCGCATCGACGATCCCCGAACGTGACGACCAGATCGCGCACCGGCGGAAGAAGCCCGGCCGCCCGATCGACTTCGGCGACCAACAGCGCGAGCGCTACAAAGGGCGCAACGTCGTCGAGCGGTGCTTCAACAAGCTCAAGCAGTGGCGCGGGATCGCGACCCGATCAGACAAGCTCGCCCGCAACTACCACGCCGGCCTCTGCCTCGCCGCGGCCCTCCACTGGGTTACCAGCGGCTTTAGCAACACGGCCTAGTAGTCATCGACGCACGGCTGGGTAGTTCGACCAGATCCCGCCGGCTTTGCTCTTACGCCGGTCCGCCGTGTGGTTGCCGATTCCGATGACGTCGGCAACCACGGCCGAGGGCATCCGCATGCTCAGCAGGTTCATCCGGGTCTCGCGTGACACGCGTGGACGGATCCCGAGTTCCGTGAGGCGCAGCCTGATGTAGGCCGCAGTCATGTGAGCGCCGGGCGAGAGTCCCTCGAACAGCCAGCTCGATTCCCCCGCGGCGTATCCCCGTCGCGGCGCGGCGGAGAGGTGCCGTCTGACGATGTCCCCGACCCGGTCATCGAGCACGACGGGCGTGACCCCGAACCGCACGGTCACCTGCGCCCCGGTGGCGTCTACTCGGTCGCGAGTCATACTGACGGCGCGTCCGAGGATCTGCGCATAGAGGAGCATGAACAGCCCTGCCACGCGCACTTCCAGTTCCACATCTTCTCCGTTGAGCAGAAGGTCGATATCGCGCCACAGCTCCTCCTCGGTCACGTTCGACATCGTGTTTCGTGCAGCCCGGACGTTGGTGGCGAGGTCGCCCGTCAGCCGCGTCTTGGTCGCCCACCGCACGAAGTGCTCCACGGGCTCTCGCGTCTTGACGCGGGCGATGTAGTGATCGAGCGTGCGTTGATCAAGGTCACTGACGGCGAGCCCGCGAGCATCCATCCAGGTCAGGAACCGGACGACCGCGGCCAGTTTCCCGCGCTGGCCGATGAAGGCCTCGTTGGACAGGTCTCGATCGCGGTCTCGATAGCGCCTGTGAAGCTTGGGCAACACGTCCCATCTGTAGAAGCGGCGGAGCTTGTTCCCGGTC
>Ga0208522_1001277_pt1 | contig 16422 bp, 20 predicted proteins | sample ETNtaG_25_FD_185763 | JGI IMG/M metagenome (GOLD analysis project Ga0208522, IMG submission 185763) | Marine microbial and viral communities from oxygen minimum zone, Eastern Pacific Ocean - ETNP201302SV86 (SPAdes) (version 2) | ecosystem: Environmental > Aquatic > Marine > Oceanic ... | reverse complement strand
TGGAACTTGTGAGGTTATCAGGACCAACGAGGCACAATGCTTTGGTGATATAATCTCGTGTTCCCGTGGAATAGTCCGATGCATTGTCCAGTTTCGAAATGGTCAATGTTTTGGTCAGATTATCGCTGGCTCCTTTTTTCATGAAGTTGGAGAAGCTCATCCCGGCCATCCCCAGGTATCCACTGGCCCGATGGTAATCCGAGCAATTGGTGTTTTCAGCGACAGCTTGATACTTTTCTGCATCCAATTGAACCAGACAGCTTGAAGCGCTGTCTTTCTTGTCGGCACAACCACTGAATGCAGAGACTAGTGAAATCAGAAGAAAAACAAAGACTGCGCGATTTTTCAAAATGATGTACAAGTCCATCCTAAAGGGTTTCACTTGAATTTAAAGTGGACAATTCGAACGTCTGCCTTGTCAGCAAATCGATATTGATGGAGGACATAGCAAGAGACACTTGTTCCGGAAATTGTTCTTTACCTGCATTAAGAGCTTTCAGGAAGAGGTGTTTTCGCTGTATTTGTTCTGATGCTTCAGCACCGCGTACGAGTGCCTCGAGCAGCGGTTGTGGATTCCAATTACGTTCCAGGACAGAAGGGAAGATTACATCGGTAACTCGAACTAATCCGGCCAATTCTGAAATGGTTTCAGCCCCTTCCATAGAAGCCCCGAGCTTTTCCAAAACATCGTTTTTTTCCATCACCAAACCCCTTCCTAGAGCATCATGGAGGAGGTCCAAGATGATTTCTCTCCTGACTCTACCCTCTGGCGAATCTTCAAAATCGGCATTCAGGATTTGATCCGGACGTGGCTGGCCTAATAAAAGACCCGATTTCTGCCTTCCAATCTGCTGTTGAAGAAAGGCATCCAGATGGGTTTCGATAAACTCAGGAGAAAGCATCCATATCCTCATGAAGGATGAGCTTGGAGGTTCAGGGTCTTTTTTTGCTGGAACTCCATAAAGAGTCACGCGTTTCTGGGATGCTTTAAGAAGTTGCCTGATGTTTGAAGGGATGTCTTCATTTTCTGCCCATCGTGCCATCGTTTCCTGGAAGGACTCTTCCATTTCGGGAAGCATCGAAAAATTTTGAACCTTCGCGGCCCAGCGCACGATTCGACTCTTATTGAGGAGAGAGACTTCCGAATCCTCCAACCAGTCTTCGAGGGCTTTCCAGGCCATCTGTTTCAATTCATCTAATTCTTCGTGCCACTCCTGTTTCTCATCGATGGGCACACGTTTGGATTCAGGACCATAAGCTCCTGACTCGACCGCATCAGGATCAGCATTGGCGGGAAGAACACGTTTTTGTTCACGCCCTTCTTGCCATTCTTCAAGATTTTTCCGGACGTCTTCGTCACAGATGTTGAAGGGACAGGTTTCCAGTAATGGTTCAACGCTCAGGATTCGCTCCAGGGCACCAACGGTGTGATATTGTAATTCTTCATTCTGACTCATGAAGGAATCCAACAGCACTTCAAGAGCATCTTCACGATGACTGCTACGAATTCCAAAATTCATCCACTGTCCATCGTGCTTCTCTTTAAAGCCCAAATGACCGATGACAAGATCTGCCAGACTGTCAACCGTGCTCATCTGCAGGTACAACGGCCAATCTTCCTCATCCTCCAGCAACGTTTCCAACCGACTCAGGGAACGGTCTCGGACATCTCCGTCATCACTCGCAAAGGCCAGGAAAACAAGGGCAGAAACTGCCAGTTCCCGCCTTACAGCATCTCCCGGGCGAGCATCCATGTGTTTGGTAATATAACGGACCTCTTTAAGAGCGCTGAACTGCTGCTGGGTTGAACCTTCATATCCCTCGATCTTGAGTTCTTCCATCGAACTTTTCAGTTCAAGCAGGTTTTCACTGCTTTCGAAGGTGAGATAAGTCAGTCGGCCCTGGGTTGTACACCCACCGATGATCAAGATGAGCAGGATGCTCAAGATTTGGAAAAGGTCGATCTTTCTCATGTTGCTATGTCAGGCCTTTCAGAAAAGCAGCCCAAGCTGGAAGCTCCAGCGTTTGTCTTCCTGTTCCCCTGCGTATCCCCCAACTTCCTTTGAATATTTAGCAAGGTCCAGTTTGAATCCGAAAAGGTTCAAAGAAAATCCCTGGGAATTGTAGGGCCCATCTCTTCCAAGACGGAAAGAAAACAGATGATGGCCATTGAAAAGACGGTTCCATCCAACTTCAAGTCCAAGCTTAAAATTCCGTTCCGTGAGAGTGTTTCCATCGGACGCCAGTTTATGTCCGTCTAACAGGTCATGATAATCCGCCGCCAGGATGATATCGAAGCCCTGGAGTTCCGATTCGGTAGCAATACCGGTATTGATCGCCATTGGAACCTTGCCCACTTTTCCAAAATCCAAACCTCCAATATTTTGCACACTCAGGGCAATTTTAGGAGAAAGGTTGTGGATGCCATCCAAGTGATAAATCATACCAAAGTCTGGGGCAAAAGCCGCTTTGGATCCACCTATTTTGTTTGCCTCTTCCATGGCTTTATCACTATTCCCATTGGAAGCCTCAATGATGGCTTTATCCGTAATATGTATATCCCCAACGACTCCTGCTCTTTGAACTATTTTTCCTCCAAATCCAACATCGAGTTGATAATCAAGGAAACTGAATGCCATGCCCGAAACTACACCAGCTTGTCCATAAATGTTACCTGTAAAATAAGGGAATACAGGATTGTGAACCCCAAGATTGATGTATTGACCTGAAAAAAGCGACCATCCAAACCTGGAATTGACATGGCTTAGAAAACCCTGATTGAGTTCAACATAAATCTATTTTCCAGTGATGGCTCCTAAACCTCCTTCATCCGTATTCAGATTGTCCGAATTGATACTACCATGGAGTGGGGCTGGGGCTTCAACATTGGTCGTCATGTTGAAATTGAAAAGTTGATACGCATTGTATTGAACCGATCTCAACCCTGCTGGGTTGTAATACAGGACCATCTCATCATTGGCCACGGCGGTGAAGGCATTGCCCATTCCCCTTGCACGGATGCTTTCACGGAGGAATGCCGGTTCTCCTGCATGGACTAAAGGGGTCACGGTTCCCAAAAGAATCAGGAGTGAGAGAACTCGGGAAATGAGGTGGTTTTTGAGCATCAGGATTTTCAGGATCTTCCGCGGTTTTCGAAAAGTTGTTTTGAAAAATCCATCATACGTTGATGAGTCTGCTCATGAGGTTCTTCTGGATGAAGGTCCTGAAAGATGGTGAATCCAAGCATGTTCCAGGCAATGAGTCCCTCTTCCAAATCCAGTTCATTGTTATCGAGGATTTCCAGGAAGTCACGCACCGTCTGCTCGACACGAAGCTTCCTGGTAATATCCGTTAATGGTTGAGAATCTTCACTCATCCAGAATTGAGATTCAAGATTAATTCATGCTCCAGAGAATTTCAGGCAGCAACGGAAGGCAGACCCGCAAGAGCCATGGCGAGTTCCTGCTCATCGTAGTTCCGATCCTCCAGGTTCCCTGAAAAATAATCCGTGTAGGCCTGCATGTCAAAGTGACCATGCCCACAGAGGTTGAAGAGGATGGTTTCGCTTTTTCCTTCACGTTTGCAGCGTAAAGCCTCTTCGATCGCCCCTTTGACCGCATGGTTGGCTTCAGGCGCCGGCAGGATGCCTTCACTGCGCCCAAAAGTCACTCCGGATTCGAAGCAGGTGTTTTGGTGATAGGCCGTTGCTTCCAATAGATCCAGTTCCTGGAGATGGCTGATCATGGGTGCCATGCCATGATAACGAAGCCCCCCCGCATGAAAACCAGGAGGAACAAAGGTAGAACCCAAGGTATGCATCTTGACCAAAGGAGTAAGATGGGCCGTGTCACCAAAATCGTAGGCATATTTTCCCCGAGTCAAAGTAGGACAAGCAGCCGGTTCAACAGCCACCACACGGATTTTAGAACCACCTCGAAGCATTTCACCGATGAATGGAAAAACGATCCCGGCGAAATTCGAACCGCCTCCTGTACAGCCGACCACCACATCCGGATAATCCCCCGCCATCTCCATCTGTTTGATCGCTTCCTGTCCGATAATGGTCTGATGCATCAACACATGATTGAGCACACTCCCCAGTGCATATTTGATGTCATCATTCTGGGCCGCAACCTCGACTGCTTCTGAAATGGCTATGCCAAGGCTTCCATTGGAATTTGGATTTTCTGCTAAGATCGCTTTTCCTGATTGGGTCGTGTCCGAAGGCGATGCGATACAACTGGCACCAAAGGATTCCATCATCGCTTTGCGGTAAGGCTTTTGGTTGAAACTCACACGGACCATGAAGACATCGATCGCTATGCCGAAGATCGACCCTGCAAAAGCCAGCGAAGAACCCCATTGTCCCGCCCCGGTTTCAGTGGCAATCCGTTTGACTCCGGCCTCCTTGTTGTAAAAGGCCTGGGGCACCGCGGTGTTCGGCTTGTGACTTCCGGTCGGGCTCACACCTTCGTATTTGTAGTAGATCTTTGCTGGAGTATCGAGAACCTGTTCCAGTCTCCTTGCCCGATAAAGGGGGCTTGGTCTCCACTGGCGATAGATTTCACGGACGGGTTCTGGAATCTCTATCTCACGTTCCGCACTGACTTCCTGGAGGATGAGGTCCATCGGAAACAGTGGTGCAAGGTCATCTGGTCCGATCGGTTGTCCTGTTCCAGGATGGAGAACCGGAGGTGGAGGTTGAGGCAGGTCAGCAACAATATTGTACCAGTTTTTTGGCATTTCCGATTCGGGCAGAAAATATTTAACGGTATCATTCATGAGGTTCTCCTTGAAAAAATTAGGGTTATTGTAAGTTTATCAAAACCCGACCTTGTCTGGGTTCCATTGAGGAGTGGTCGATTTCGACATCAAGCTGGTTTAATGTACATTCTTTAGCAAGTTTTTCCAGAATTTTGGTTTTCCATTCTCCTGCCAGAAGCTTCCAGGCTTTCCTGCGCAGGGACATCGGCGTGTTCTGAGAATCGATGCCAAGCAGGTATACCCCCCTGATGATAAAGGGAAACACCATGATGAGCAACTCAGGCCAAGCAACATACCCTCTGACGCAATCACTCCACCCGAGTTACAGGCTTTGATGAGGGTTGATAAGGCATTTCCTCTGACTGGCGGACGACCATGGTTTGAAAGGGATTATTCATGAATGCTAAATGGTTTGAGGTAGTTGTTTCTTAGGGCTGGTGAAATCCGTTTCTTCCAAAAACCGGACTCTGACCTCTATCGACTCCAGGTCTTCTTCAGTACAGGAAACCATGTCAAGATCATCGTTGCCCATGATAAAGATGAGCATTGGGCCCCAGCAGGGTTTTCCATCGAATTCCCATTCGGTCTGCCGTTCCTGCCAAGCTCCTTCTCCATCGACAAAACCCAGATAGTTGTCTCCGAGATTCAACAAATCGGTAGAATCACAACGAATCAATTCACAAAGGGCTTCAAGATCTATGTCCTCATCGATCAAATCGATCAAATGCTCATCCGGGTCGATGAAAATCCAACTGCCGTACTGAACAAATCCTTCCATTCCCTGCTCCAGGATTGATCTACGAGAGAATTAATAGGTACTACAAAGAACGCCCAACAGGTGACTTTCCTGACGGCTCGTGTTAGGTTTTAGACAAACCATGTCCAACTCATCTTCGCTTCAGCACGTTCTCATTTATACCGACGGCGCCTGCTCTCCAAATCCCGGCATGGGAGGTTGGGGTGCGGTGCTTATTTCTAAAAAACATCAGCAACGCAAGGAAATTTCAGGTTCAGAAGCATCAACGACCAACAACCGTATGGAACTGACGGCTGCGGTTGAAGCCCTTTCCTCACTCAAACAGCCTTGCCGGGTTGAGCTGTATACCGACTCAAGCTACCTCCGCAATGCCTTCGAACAAAAATGGCTGCAGAACTGGCAACGTAAAAACTGGCGAACCAGCGGAGGAAAACCAGTACTCAACCGTGATCTCTGGGAAAAATTACTGAAAGTCTCCCAGCTTCATGAAGTTGCATGGCACTGGGTGAAGGCCCATGCAGGAAATTCTGAGAACGAACGTGCCGATGCTCTTGCAGTCAACGCCCGGATAGAACTGGCCGCCGATTCCTGAAACCTCCTTCAGAGGTTGTTCCGGATCGACTTCAGCATCTCCTCGATTTGAGCCTGATTCAACTGCCCATCAACGCTGAAGACCACCTTCCCCTGCCGGTTGAAGATCAGCACATCATTGCTGTGATCCGCAAGATTCCAACTTTGAACGAGGATTTTGTCCATGTCCTTGACGTAGACTGTATTCGGGTAGTCCTGCTGTTTGCTTTCCAGTTTCATCTGGATCGCGAAGTTGGGCAGCCATGTGGCGGCCATGTTGATGACGGCAACCGAACCGAATTTCTCTTTGTCAAAATCCTCGGCCTTGATCGCTTCACTGGCAGCATTGTTGAGATCCGCCTCGTCCGGATCAGCATAAAATAGGGCAAACACCATCCCTTTGAGTTCGCTGCTGCTCCAGCTTTCACCATTGATCCTCCCCCCCTGGTCCCCGGAGAGTTCGATCAAAGGAGGCACTTGTCCCAGTGGAAGTTCTGCAAACACACTAAATGGAAGACAGGACATGACAAAAAAAAGAATCCATAAACGCATATTGATCTCTTCAAAGAAGTGAATCGTGCAGCCCTACATTGATGAACCATGCTGGAAGTTAAACTCCGGGAGCAGGAATGTCTGGAATCCCAAGGCATGAAGGAAGCCGGATCGAACCGTCCGCACGCTGGCCGTTTTCGATGAGTGCAATCAGCGTCCGGGAGACGGCAACGGCCGTTCCGTTGAGCATATGCACGAAACGGTTGCTGCCGGTCTGCGGATCCTTGAACCGAATGTTGAGCCTCCTGGATTGATAATCGGTACAGTTCGAGGTCGAGGTGATTTCTCCCCATTTTCCGCGTCCGGGCATCCATGCCTCGAGATCGTATTTGCGATAGGCGGGTGATCCCAGATCTCCGGTACAGATATCGACCACTCTGAAAGGAACTTCAAGATCCTGGTAGATACGCTCCTCGATTTCACGCATCCGTTCATGCATCGCCTCCGATTCATCAGGATGGGTGAAGGCAAACATTTCGATTTTGGAAAATTGATGGACTCGGTACAAACCCCTTGATTCGCGTCCTGCAGCACCTGCTTCGGTTCGGTAGCAATGGGACAAACCCGCATAAAGCAAGGGAAGCTGATCGGCTTCAATGATTTGGTTCGCAAGCAGTCCTCCCAGTGTGATTTCCGCGGTCGCAATCAAAGAGAGGTCACTGTTTTCAATAGAATAAATTTGCGTTTCCTCACCCCGAGGATTGAAACCGATTCCATCGAGAATCTGGTTCCGTGCCAGATCGGGGGTCATGAAGGGAGTGAATCCCTCCTCTCGAAGTAGATTCAATGCATAATTCGCCAATGCCAGTTCCAGGAAAACCGCCTGGTTTTTGAGGTAGTAGAATTTCTGCCCCGCCACTTTGGCACCGCCTTCAAAATCAACAAGGTCCAGTGCTTCCATCAGTTCCACGTGATCCTTGGCTTCAAAATCGTATTCCGGTACCTTACCCACCTCACGCAATGGGAGATTGTCTTCATCCGTCCTACCGATTGGAGAATCCGGATGGGTTAGATTCGGGATCATTCTCTGGATCTCGTCTCTCTGTTCTTTCAGCCCTCGGAATTTTTCTTCTATGCGGCTTTCCTCATCACGCAGGGACTTTGATTGCTCGATCAAAGGCTGGCGTTCCTCGTTCGAAAGAGGTTTTTTCATACGGTTGCTGATCTCGTTGCGCTGCTGTCGAACAGTATCTAACTGGGTATTCAACCCCCGGACTTCCTCGTCAAGACGAAGCAGTTCCGGAACATCCAGATCAACGTTTCGGTTTTTGCAGTTTTCGGCAATGGCTTCGCTTTGCGAACGTATCAGTTTTAGGTCAAGCATGGGGATAGCAGGATGAAGTCACAATTAGGGAGTCAGTTGATGATATTGCAGATGCTGTTGCATGGCTTTAGCCGTAGCTAACAAAAGGGGGTCCTCAAATCGTCGTCCCATCATTTGTATGCCTACTGGAAGTCCGGAAGGGGTAGGTTTTCCAGGAATTGAGATTGCTGGACATCGCGTCAGGTTGGGCAGCACGCTGCAAAGATCTGCCAAATACATGGCCAGAGGATCCTCGCTTTTTTCTTTCAACGAAAATGCAGGAAAGGGTGAAACCGGACCAAGGATGAAATCGAATTCCTCAAAAAGTTTGCCGATTTTCTTTTCCATACTGGCTCGGACCCGGGTGGCACGGCCGTAAAACTGGTCATAATAACCTGAACTGAGAACAAACGTACCGAGCATGATCCTGCGTTGAACCTCCCTGCCGAATCCGCTGCTTCTGGATTGTGAATAAAGCGATTTCAGGTTTGTTTCCGTATCCTTCCGGACCCCGTAACGGATGCCGTCGAAACGTCCCAAATTCGAACTCGCTTCTGCAAAGGCGAGGATGTAATAAGTGGGAATCACATAGCTCAGGAAATCCAATGAACGCTTCTCGATGACCGCCCCTTCTTTTAAGAGGACAGATTCAGCTTCCCGAATTGTTTCAATGACCTCTGCATCAACAAGCTCTGGATCCAGATAGGCTTCGGGTAGGCAGAAGCGGCGCCCCCGAATTTCAGAATCCCCATGGGATTCCAACAAAGTTTCCTTGGAAGATGTACTGTCTCGAGGATCATGCCCCTGGATCACTTCAAGCGCATAGCTGCAATCATCTGCGCTTTTTGCCAGACACCCGATTTGGTCCAGGGAAGAACCGTAAGCGACCAGGCCATAGCGCGAAACCGTTCCATAACTCGGCTTCACTCCGGTCACTCCACACATCGATGCGGGCTGTCGAACCGAACCTCCAGTATCGGAACCCAGTGCAAGCAGGGCCATTCCGGAGGCCACAGAAACAGCACCCCCACCGCTGCTTCCACCTGGAACACGTCCATGGTCCCAAGGGTTGAGGGTCGGGCCATAAGCTGAATTCTCTGTGGAAGACCCCATTGCAAACTCATCCATGTTGGTCTTGCCGATGATGATGGCGTCTGCGGCTTTGAGTTTTTCGACTACATGGGCGTCGTAGGGGGAGGGATATTCGTCAAGAATCTTGGAAGCACATCCTCCATTCAATTCTGGATCGCGGATACAGATGTTGTCCTTGATCGATACTGGAATACCCGCCAGCGGTCCAAGTTTTTCTCCGGATGCTGCACGTTGGTCGACAGCACACGCCTTTTGCAGGGCGCTTTCCCGTTTCAGTCTCGAGCGGTAGACATTCAGAACCGAATCATGACTCTCGATCCTATCATAGATCGACGTCATCAAATCTTCTGCCCGAGTTTGACCTCCACGAACCTCTTCTGAAAGGTCTTGCAGAGAAGTGGAGTTTTCCATCAACTGCATTGAAAGTGATTTAGGGAATCAAAAATGAAATGACGGTGGTAGGAATAAATCTCTATCTTATGAATCAACCGGCCGCTTCTTTCTCCAGGTCCAGCACGATATCAATGTATTCCTGCATTGCTTCTTCTACGGTCTTGCCCTGGAGCTTGTTCCAGGCATCATACTTGGCACGGCCTTCAAAATCAGCAAACCCCGGACGAGTACCGGTGACATCCCCCTCGGTGCCTTGCTTGTAGAGACTGTAGAGTAGGAGCAGGACATCGTTAGGTGGTCTTTTAGGCAGTTTGGTGGCGCGATCAGCGGCATCCCTGAAATCTTCTTCAAGCGGCATGTTGATCCTCTTGGGTTGTATTGCTTCGAAAATGGAATAAGATGGATGTATTAGCATGATGCTGAAACAACAAAATTTCAATCTGATTTACTGCAGGGAAGCAAGGATTTAACTATCCATCCTTAAGATTTTCAGGAAGTCCATGGACTTCCCAGATTTGGTATCCAAGAGTTGAGTTCTTTAGTGTTTGAAGAAGTTGGTTCAAAACTGCCTGAATGAACTCAGAAGGATACTGAAAACCTCCCCTCGGAAATTTCAATTCTTGACGCGTTTTTCCGGAAATTTGAATCGGATCCATGAATTTTCAGCATCCCTTTAAAACTCTCTCCCTGAGGTTGAAAACTTGAACCAGCAGAACTCCATGGAACAAAAAAGAGGAAATCTGGTCCTCTTCCAACTTGGTTTCCGGCCCTTTTTCCTGGCCGCAGGCATTGTATCTTTTCTCTTCATGAGCATCTGGGCCGCCTTGTACAGCTTTGGCTGGGCTTATACCTTTCCGCGTATGTCTTCGATTCACTGGCACGCTCACGAGATGCTCTTTGGATATGGAATGGCAGTGATCGCTGGATTTCTTCTGACCGCGGTGGGCAACTGGACCGGACAACCCGCCCTTAAGGGAACTGGATTGATGCTTCCCTTTTCACTTTGGGTGGCAGCACGTATGGCATCCATTCTGGATCTGCCTTTCACACCCTGGGTCATGCTGATTTGCGACATGGGATTCTGGTTTCTGGTCAGCCTGGCAGTGATGAAACCAATTCTTCGAGTCAAACAATGGCGCCAAACTGGAATCATGGCCAAGCTAATCCTGTTGGGCGGAGCGAACCTGGCTTTTTATGCGGGAATCATGGGCTGGTTCGCGGATGGTATCCGCTGGGGACTCTATGGCGGACTTTATCTCATCATCGGACTGGTGTTGACCATGGGCCGCAGAGTCATTCCTTTCTTTACCGAACACGGGGTTGGATATCCGGTCCAATTGAAGAACTGGCTTTGGCTCGACCTTAGCGCCATCGTTGTCTTCCTCTTATTCTTCGTCTGGGAACTTTTATATCCGGGATCAAAAGTTTCCGCCCACTTCGCCCTTGTCCTTTTTGTTTTGCACATCCTACGCGTATCAGGCTGGTTAACGAATGGGATCTGGAAACGCCCCCTGCTCTGGAGCCTGTTCGCGGCCTATTTTTTCATGATCTCGGGCTTTCTAATTCATGCAGGAAGCCGTTACTTTGGTTGGAACCCTTTCCTGGCTGTTCATGCATTTGCCATGGGGGGAATCGGTGTGATTACCCTGAGCATGATGGCACGTGTCTCTCTTGGGCACACCGGACGAAGCATCCATGAACCCCCGCCAAAGTTGACTGTTGCATTGACGATGATCGTCATCGGAGTGTTCTTCCGGGTTTTTTTCCCGTTGGCATGGCCCCAAGATTACAGGCTCTGGATTGGTATTGCTCAAGGGCTTTGGATTGGTGCCTTCGGAGTGTACCTGATTCTCTACTTCCCCATCCTGACCCGCCCCCGGATTGACGGACTGCCAGGTTGACGAGAAATCTCTATTGGTGGGAAACTGCCTGAAGTTGAATCAACTCAACGAGTCAAAACCCTGAAGATTCCCACCAGCACAACGACCAACAGAATGAAACCCAACCAACGGTAAAAGGATTCAGAACGAAGCTGGAGTAGATGATCATGAAATTTCATTCCCAGCAGATGTCCGATCAGGTTGACCGGCAGCAACCACCACTGCCAATCCAGATGAAGATCGACTCCGGAATAGAAGAGGATACCCAGCTTCGGAGGTGCAAGGATGACCCAAAGTGCGAGCAGGCTGTCTCGAAGCCGATGACGCTCGATACGATGACCTGCCACTGCTACGATCAGGGGCGATCCAATCAGTGCCAGTCCGGAAAGGTATCCCCCCAACATCAACACCAGCGTGTGGGACCAACCTCCCTCGCTGATCTGGATGAAAGGATGGATGTAATTCACGGAATAGCCCAGCACAACTCCAAACACTAACAATAAAAGCCAATGCTCTGGGATCGTAATAAGCCCAAACAGCCCGAGCAGTACAGGAATTGCCATCACTCGGATCATTCTCATCAACTGCATCCAATCCACATTCCTGAAACGAAAAACCACCGTCCAGACTCCGACTACAAACACATGAACAATGGCCAATGGCATGATGTCCAACGGTGAATCGACCACCATCAACGCAAACGGAAGGGTCAACACCAGCCCTCCAAAACCCAGCCCGGATCGAATGAACCCGGACCATAAAAAACAGATGATCAAACCAATAACAAAAAAAGGATCTAACATGGTTTTTAATTTATAATTTCAATGGGTTAGGAATTTTTTTTTAGTAATTTTTTTTCTTGACAATAATTAAGTCATCTATATGATAGAATTTCCATTTCATTTGAATTATTCAAATGAAAAACTAATTTCTGGTTAATACATGTGTTAACTAGAGATTTAACTCTAAATAGGAGTATTAAATGCGAGTATTAAAAATATTATTGATACCTTTATTTTGTTTGTTGGCATTTTCTTATACAAGTATAGCTGCACAGAAATCCATAAAAATAGCTTTTATGGGAGCACAAACTGATGAAGATATGCATGGATCTTTAGTCTTTAAAGATTATATCGAAGCAACATCAAACGGTAACATTAAAGTTGATATATTTCATTCAGCACAATTATGTTCAAAGTTTGTTGAGTGCATTCAAGGTGTTCAAGCAAACACTTTTCAAGTAACCATTTCAACTATAGGTGGCTTCGGTTTAATTTTTCCTCCAGCACAAGTATTAGATCTACCATACATTCTCCGTGATGATAGAGTTGCAGAATGTTTTTTTGACGGTCCATTTCTTCCAAGCTTAAGAAATGCCGTTATGGAGAAATTCCCAAATTTGCGATTAATGATGGTGGGGAATACAGGTGGTTGGAGAAATTTCATGACCACTAAAACTCAGATAAAAGAACCGTCAGATATTAAGGGGCAAAAAATAAGAACTATTCCTGCTGATATCCAAAAAGAAATGGTGAAAATGTTAGGTGGAAATCCTACACCAATTTCATGGCCAGAGGTTTATACTGCACTAGCAACTGGTGTGGTTGAAGGAACAAAAAATGGAATAACTGATATTGTAAGTATGAAATTCCATGAACATTTGCGTTACGCAACTTTAGACGGGCACGCTTATATGGCTGCTTTTTGGTGGTTAAATAATGATTTTTGGAACGGCTTATCTCATGAAGAGAAAGTTATTGTAAATGACGGATTTTATCACATGATGTGGGAGACTAGACAAAGTCCTAAGTCTGGTGCTATTGCCGCTTATGAAGAATTCAAAAAGGCAGGAGGTACTATTTATAAACCAACACCAACACAGAAACAAATGTTTGTTGATTCCACAAAAGGAATGTACAAATGGTACGAGGAACAATATGGGCGAGAATGGTTAGATAAAGTTTTAGCTGAAACTAAAGTCTGTGAAGCAAAGATAGATGCTGCAAGCGCTAATTTATAAATCATAATAAACCTGGGCAACAAAGGCCCAGGTTCCTTTTGTATTTTTTATTATGAAAATTGATATAGCTGGAAAGACTTACGTAGTAACTGGAGCCTCAGGTGGTATAGGAACGGAATTAGTTAAACTATTAATAGAAGCAGAAACAAAACTTATTTTAATTGATTCTGATAATGATTCTATTGAAATACTTAAAAACAAATTTAGTTATAAAGATGTTTCTTGGTTCAATTTTAATTTAAGGGATGATAGTAATTACACAGATTTAATATCTACAGTAAAAAGTCCAGTAGACGGTTTTATACATTTGGCAGGTCTTTTAGAATCAGATAAAGATGACTATGGGAAAAGTGAAGTATGGGAAAGAGCTATACAAAATAATTTAACTAATGGTTACAAGCTTATTGAAGCATTATTACCAAAGTTCAACACTAAAGACGTTGGAAGAATCGTTTTGATTTCATCTCTCGCGTATAGGAGGGGCGCATTTGACCATATACCATACACAGCTTCAAAGGGTGGTATAACAGGATTGGTAAGGGCCTATTCAAGAAAATTAGCACCTAAGATCCTTGTAAATGGACTTGCACCAGGAATTATAAATACAAAGATGCCTAAGGATTTAATCAAAGAAAGAGGTGATGACTTACTAAAACAGATCCCTCAAAAAAGATTTGGGGAACCAGAAGAAGTTGCATCAGTCATAATGTTTCTTCTTTCACAATCCTCAAGTTATATTAATGGACAAATAATAAATGTAGATGGAGGAATTATAAATAGTTAATTTAAATTAATTTTTTCATTGAAAAAAAACTACCTGTTTGGACATATTTCACAAATTACCTCAATAATTTTGTGGACAGGTGCAATAGTAGTTACAAAAATTGTAACAATAGGATTTTCTCCTTTTATGATAGTGCCTTTACAAATGTCTATAGGCACAATCATCATTTTTCTTATTTTCTTTTTAACAAGAAAAAAAATCTATTCAAAAGGTGTTATTTCTGGCGTATTATTTGGTTTAATTGCACCAGGGTTAGCATTTAGTTTTTTAATGTTGGCATCAACAAAAACCGATGCTTTAAGCATGATTATTTTTTGGAGTCTTCTTCCATTATTAACACCAATTTTTGGGAAAATATTTTTATCCGAAAGGATTTCTCCGATCTTGTATGTAGGTTTAACAATTGCTTTATTTGGAACGTACTTATTAATTTATATGCGGAGTTCGCAAGGGACTTCAAATACCATTGGTAATGTGTTTGCTGTTTGTGGAGTTTTCTGTTCAATTATAGGTCATATTATTGGAAGGGGTTTTAATAAGAAACTATCTAAACCTGCAGAAATGGCGTTGGGGCAAGTTTTGGGAGCTACAATTACTTCGTCCTTCATTTTATTAATTAATGTAATCATAGTTGATTTTAATATAAATGAATTGATATATATAACTGATTTGCTGTTTATGCCAGCATTCATTTATTTAGTTATATTTGGAACAGTAATCAATTTTTTATTATATAATTTTGCATTATCAAAAATAGAAGTAGCATGGGTTTCGTTTTATTCTGTATTCATTCCGCCTCTTGGTGCAATATTTTCTTTTATTATATTAGATGAAAAACTATCTCATTATGACATGGTTGCTATCTCAATAATATTTTTTGGAAGTTTAATACCACCAATACACAAATTTATTTTTTCCAAATGAATAAACAAAAAATACTTTTATTAAAAAAAAGAGCATTCACTTTAAGAAAACATGTGATTGAAATGGTAACTGAACATGGAAAGGGATATGTTCAACAAGGACTTGGTGCTAGTGACCTTTTCTCAGTTCTATTTTTTGACGAACTCAAACTAGAAGATGCTCAAACTGATCAATTTAAACGCGATCGTTTTATTTTATCCACTGCACATAACTCTGCAGTGTTCCACGCATGTTTAGCAGAAAGAGGCCTCATTCCTTTTGATGATCTAAAAAACTACTGCATTGATGGTTCACCTCTTGAAATTAATGTTTCTGAAAGACTTGGGAAATACGTTGAAGCGACATGCGGTTCTTTAGGACAGGGATTGTCAGTAGCCCAAGGCATGGCATTATCAGCAAAGAGAAATAAATCAGAATCAAGATTTTATGTTATATTGGGAGATGGTGAACTACAGGAAGGGCAAACTTGGGAAGCAATTTTGTCTGCAGGTACATGGAACATAGCAAATTTATGTCTTATTGTAGATTGCAATGGAATGCAAGTTGAGGGTGACATTAATAAAGTAATTAGTCTAGAACCTCTAACAGAGAAATTTATTTCCTTTGGTTGGAATACTATAAATTGTAATGGCAACGATATTGCTGAACTCCTATCTTCATTTAAAAGCGCTAAAGAATGTAAAGCAAAACCATCAGTCATTTTAGCAAAAACGCTAGTTGGTAAAGGCGTATCTTTTTTAGAAGGTCAATTAAGTCATAATTTGTTTTTTCCTAAAATTGTTGCCAACAAAGCTTTAAAATTTTTAAAATGATGTAATGAAAGATTCAAAACTTCATTTGGCTGATTTCACTGAAAATCAACAAAATACAGAAATTCCTAAATATTATGGTGAAGCACTTTGTGAAATTGCACGAGTTGACAATAATCTTGTTGCATTGTGTGCAGATTTAGCTCCCCCCACTGAAACTGATATATTTAGAGACGAATTTCCAGATCGCTATTATATGACAGGAATTGCTGAGGCAAATATGATAGGTCTTGCATCAGGAATGGCAAAAATGGGGGACATTCCTTTTGTTCACTCATTTTGTGTATTCTTAACAAGGAGAGCCTATGATCAAGTTGCTATGCAGGTTGCATATCCAAGGACAAATGTGAAACTTATTGGTTTTATTCCTGGGATAACTACATTGTTGGGAGTATCACACCAGGCCATTGATGATATAGCATTAATGAGAGCATTACCGAATATGTGCGTAATCGAACCCTCTGGCCCTGAACAAGTCGAGTCGGCTGTAAAAGCAATTTATGATTATAATGGGCCTGTTTATATGCGTCTGAACAGGGCAAGTAGTATAGTAAATAAAGAGGATTTTAAATCT
>Ga0208522_1001273_pt1 | contig 16442 bp, 16 predicted proteins | sample ETNtaG_25_FD_185763 | JGI IMG/M metagenome (GOLD analysis project Ga0208522, IMG submission 185763) | Marine microbial and viral communities from oxygen minimum zone, Eastern Pacific Ocean - ETNP201302SV86 (SPAdes) (version 2) | ecosystem: Environmental > Aquatic > Marine > Oceanic ... | reverse complement strand
TGAAGTTGTGACTAATGAATCTGCACAAAATACCAAGCCTTGCGGAGTGCTAAGTCTAATCACAAGCGTCATACAAGAGGTTTTACCAAAATTAGTTTTAGATTTATGGATGTTCAAATCTCTTATATTATTGTAAATACGGGGTTTTCAGTGTTTAATCACGTGTTCAATGGGGGTGTCTAGTGACTACCCATGCGATTACGCCTTTGTCCATACTGAGTAGGTTGTTGCGTAGGCATTGTCAGCATCAGATTCCAATTTCTCAACAACCGTTTCATTCCAACCACTTCGATCCCAATCTGGGAACTTGACATCGCCTGAACCCGAAGTGTGCACACTGGTGACATGAACTTCCTCAATCTGATCTAGGAACATTGCATAGATTTGAGCACCGCCAATCACCCAGCATTCGTCACAAGCCTCAGCATAGGCGATTTCGATGGCTCGACCGGGGTAAAGGGCCGTATCTGCCCCGGGATGGGACCACCCTGTATCTCGAGACATCACGATGTTGACGCGCTCAGGTAGTGGGCGGAACGAATCCGGGAGAGAATCCCAGGTCTTTCGACCCATGATTACCGCATTGTAACCATCCGCTTCTGTCAGCGACTTGAAGCGAGCCATGTCCGATTTCAATCTCCACGGCAGGTCACCCTGATTGCCAATGCAACCGTCTTCATCCATAGCGACAATCATTGCAATCTTCATCCAAACACCTCAGACACTGATGGGGGCGACAATATGTGGGTGGTGCTCATACCCTTCTATGGCGACATGCTCCCCCGTGAATTCGTCGATATCCATGATGCTTGAATCCAGTTTCAATGTCGGTAAATCCATGGGCTCCCTAGACACCTGTTCTCTAGCCTGATCTAGATGATTGAGGTATAGGTGTGCGTCTCCAATCGTGTGTATGAACTCGCCGACTCCCAACTCACAGACTTGTGCCATCAAATGGGTGAGCAAGGCATACGAAGCGATGTTGAAGGGCACGCCGAGGAATACATCCGCACTACGCTGATAGAGTTGGCATGACAACTTCCCGTCAGCCACATAGAACTGGAAGAAGGCGTGGCAGGGCATCAACGCCATGTCGTCAAGCTCACCAACATTCCAAGCACTGACGAGAATTCTCCGGCTCGAGGGATTGGTCTTGATGAGATTAATCGCCTCTGATATTTGGTCGATGATTCGACCATCTTTGGTTTCCCATTTTCTCCATTGTTTCCCATATACTGGGCCGAGATTGCCTTCTTCATCAGCCCATTCATTCCAGATTCGAACCTTGTTCTCCTGTAAGTAACGGACATTGGTATCCCCTGAAAGGAACCAGAGCAACTCATGGATGATGCTTGGCCAATGCAACTTCTTGGTGGTAACGGCAGGAAATCCTTGACTGAGATCGAATCGCATCTGATGCCCGAAAACCGACTTTGTACCCGTCCCCGTCCTGTCACCGCGTTCCACACCCTCATCGAGGATGCGTCGTAGAAGGTCGAGATATGTCTGCATTGGAACGAGCGCTCCTAATCGCGACGGTTCTTGAAGACTGCCCGCACCCTTTCAGGGTGCGCCGAGGGCAGCAAGAGTCCCAATCACTTGATTGGTAAATTTGCGATACAGTTTGCCCATGGCGGCGCGCCTTTGTTTCTCATTCGATTCAATGATGGTGCGAATGCTTGCCTCATCCTGGGCACCACCCAGCGGGTGAACAATCCACTCGTTCCACGTGATTCCTTTCCCGTAGGTCACATCAACACGCTTTCCGAAGCGGATTATTTTGTCCCCCGGGGCCATGATTTCACGAGAACCCATGATGGCTGCCGTATGTACGGGGGCATCAGGGTGACTGGCGGCCAATCTCGCAACCCCTGTTTTACCTTCAGATAGGAATGGGGCCTCTTTACGGCGCGAACGCGTTCCTTCTGGGAAAATCCCCATCACCAATCCGGCCTCAAGGATATCTGAACCGCGGCTGAGTGCATCTGAAGCTCCAGATTCTCTATGCGTCCTAATCTGACCCGTAGAAGTCATGACAAATGAGGTTAAGAATTTATCAAAATGAGTATCTTTGGCGAGGTAATGAGTTCTCCGACGAGCACCAGCGATTACAGCGAATGGATCGATATGAGATGTGTGATTTGCAGCTAGAATCATCGGGCCCTTGCGGGGGAGTCGATGAACACCCCTGTACCGAATTCGAAATATGGTTCGAACCAATATCGGAATGGTGGAAAGCAAGACAGCGTAGAAGGGTGATTTGGGCAATGGGATGTCCATTCCGGGGATTCGACAGACCTCACGCAGTTCAGCCAGAGTCTTCCCGCTGACACTCGTCATGGGGGTCTGCCGGACAAAACCACTCTTGATGATTGCCTATTCATCCGTGGGTAAGGTCAAGAAATACGGCCCCACGGATGTCTTCCGTGAGAGCCGCCATTTTCATGCTGAGCGTTCTGCTTTTGGCCCTTGCCCTACCTAGCGCTGTTGCTTGGCGCGCCGACGGCTGGTTGACTCAAGAGGTAGTGGGTGGCGAACGACTTGCCCTAGGTGATGAGTTTGGTTGCCACGGCATGCCGGGAAAAGACGTACACGAAGACTCCTCCGTCATTGCAGAATGTAAGGAATATCTCACATCGCAAATTAATGCATCAAAATGGGGCTCTCAACCACTCTCATTCGGTCTGCCCGGATTAGCACTTGATTCTAATCAGCACAATGCAATGCATGATGCAGGATTCCGTATTATTGGGGATTACCTTCCTGCAGACATGAGTTCTTCACTTTGGACAATTGAACGCAGTGGAGGGAGCCTTGAACAGAATGTTGCCTCAATCGCTGAGATTGAACAATCCATCGATGAGAATGGATATGCAAGCCTATACTGGGAAGCCCAGATAGAGGATTTGAATGTACGAAGGGATCGCGGTGTCCTAGAATGGATTGAATCGCAGGATTATTGGTTCACAACTTGGGGTGAATGGTACTCATCTTCCCATTCAGCCACTGAAACAGACCGAACTAACCAATCAATTACGCTGAAGGGAAGTGCAGCTCTGAATGGTGCATGGGATGTTCCTGGTACCACACATCTCTCCCTAGATGGTGGGGAAATCACGAGCATCGAGCGAATAGATGGTGGGCAACTTTCCGTACTGACGGTGTCCGAACATCACCTGAAGACCGGATATCGAATCATGGATAATTCCAGTGCAGTCCTGACAATCGAAGAAGGCGCAATTGTCAGAGTAACATGGCAAGGAGAAGATGTCGAAGTCCAGTTCGGAGAGGGGACATTCAACAATCTCACACCATTCATGGCTGTTGGCCACCATACCACAGACCTGTTTGAGTGGAGTTCGCCATTCCAGCATTCACCTTTGAGATTCACTTGGTTGATTGAGCCACAGCCCGACATCGAACCTTCATGGATTCTGCCCGTGGTTGCACTCCTCGTCGTTCTGGCCGTACCCGCAGCTGTCCGATACACGCTCAAGCACGATCGTGAGATGCATCATTCTTCAGAAGAGGAATGAATTCCCACTCCTGCATTACGCAGGGCATTCACCAACCTGTCTAGGAGTTCTCGATTCTCACCAAGACATTCTGGGGGCATTACTCCGTATTCTGAAATCAAACCTTCCGCTAGCATCTCGGTAACCTCTACTGTGACCAATCCAGTTGTTCGCGCCATGGATGACCAACCATTCTTTCCTTCGTCGATGACATCCCATCTCTGCGTTTCATTTCCCTGTGACACTTCTACTGCCAACCATGTGAATTCGGGACGATGCGCATCGAACATCCAAGCATCGATTAATTCCTTTTCAGATTCATTTCCATCCAAATATCGCTGGATGTGTCCCGGCCACCGAACCGTATATTCGACCAACTCATCACTGTCGATTGTATCCAGGAGCGACCTCACGCCATCGGTCAGGAACGCCTCCATTTGGCCATAACCCGGAACTGTGACTGAATGTCTCTCGGAAAGGGCCTGCTCTGTGATGATTTCCCCTCCGCGTCGAATTCTTGCTGGGCGTGTGTATTCCTCAATCACATCAGATGGTGAGAAAGGAGCCATGTAGGACCATTCTTCATCGGGTTCCTGTGGATTGCCACCAACCCAAATTCTGGCGCTGTCTATGGGCCCACTTTCCGTTTGCGCGGCCATGAGCAGAGCATTGGACAATCCTGGCGCTATTCCAACGTCATAGATCAATCGAGAACCCGCCTCTTTCGCCATTTCATTATACATTCTCGGATCTTCTGCAGTAAAAGCCAAATCAGCCACAGAAGTGCCCTCTATAGACAATAAAGGTTCCCGAACTGCATGACCTATCCGTCCGGGTAGACAATTGACAACTACATCGAATCCAGAAACCGTTTCAGAGATTGTGTCGGGGTTGACGAATGATTGAATACAGTTGATTTCGACCGGCAGGCCATCAATTGGTTCTGCATCAATCACCATCACATGATGATCGCGTTCGTGCAATGTGCAAGCGACGAAACGGCCGACCAACCCACCACCGAGCACACAGATGCGGGCCATGAACCGGCGTGGGCGAAGTACACGTCAAACCATCGGCCATAGGCCGAAGTTCACCCGACGCCTTGATAGCCGCATTGATATCGGCGTAGCCGATGGTGGACATCGACCCTTGGTCAAGCGACGTCTCTACAGACTATGACCGCATCATCCAGCAGTTCGGCTTGGAGTCCGTTTCCTTGTCGGATATTCCGAACCCCTCTCTGCATCATCGCCGCGACATCATATTCGCTCACCGTGATCTCGGCAACATCCTCCAAGCTAACGCCCGAGGAGACCCCTTTGGGGTCATGACTGGCCTCATGCCGAGCGGACAGATGCACCTAGGACACAAGATGGTCATAGATCAGGTTCGCTGGTTCCAGGAGCAAGGTGCAGATGTCACCATCGCTGTGGCCGACCTTGAGGCGAATGCAACTCGAGGATACAGTTTGGCCGAATGTCGAAAGGTCGCTTTAGAGGAATACATTGCCAATTATGTTGCGATGGGATTAGACCCTGCTCGCACGAATATCTACTTCCAAAGCATGCGCCCAATTGTTCAGAGAATGGGATTTACACTAGGCAAGCGTACCAATTTGTCAGAGTTTGAAGCCATCTATGGATTCCAAGGTGATACAAACCTCGCCCATGTTCAAGCTCCGTTGGTGCAGGCTGGCGACATCCTTCATCCTCAACTCGACGAATACGGTGGTCTGCGCCCCATCGTTGTCCCCGTCGGAGTTGATCAAGATCCGCATCTCCGACTGTGCAGAGGTTTGGCAGGCAAGACCAACTGGTTCAATGTCAACGATCGAAAGAATGGTGGCCTGCGAATCACCGTCTCGGTCATGGATGAGAATCAGAACATCGTTGCGGGAGACAAATCAACCACTCAATCCGTATTCGCCAAGATCGTCGATTCCCTGAAGTCACTCGGTTATGGGGACATCATGGCCGATGCAAACCATGGTATCGTCGACCTTCCTGCTGCGACTCCAAAGGATCGATACCCCATTCGTATGGCTCTTCTCACATTGGAGAGGAGCATGGGTGGGCCCGGACTTCTTCAACCGAGTAGCACTTACCATCGCTTCGCTTTGGGGATGACCGGCGGAAAGATGTCATCATCGATGCCAGAGACCACCATTTTCCTTACAGAGGACCTGAAGGTCATGGAGAAGAAGTTCAAGCGTTCGTTTTCAGGCGGTCAATCAACTGTTGAGGAACATCGTCGACTTGGCGGCAATCCAGATGTCGATGTGGCATTCCAATATCTCAAATTCTTCTTCGAAGAAGATGATACAGCATTGGATGAAATTCGTAGTGCCTACGTCGCCGGTGACATTCTGAGTGGGGAACTGAAGATGATGACCATCGAGAAGGCATCTGCATGGTTGACCGAGTTAGCCGAAATGCGTGATCAGAATGCACATCTTGTGTCAGAATTCCTTGCTGAAGATGCTAGTTGATTAGGGCTCCGAAGTTGGATCCCAACCCGATATGTAGCCGCACTCCATTGCCTCAATAGCCTCCATTTCTCCAGATAGGTCGACGTCTAAAGATGCCATATTCTCAGAGATACGTTTAGCGTGACTAGATTTGGGAATCGTGATACAGCCCAAGTCATGACAGAATTTGATTGCCACTTGAGCGGGCGTACACCCCAAACGATTTGCTACATCAATCAAATCAGGCTCATTCAATTTGTGCCCCCTAGCCAATGGTGAGTATGCCATGACCTTCGCACCAACCGATTCAGTGGCTGCACGAAGTTCATGGCGTTGCAACCAGGGATTAATCTCAATCTGATTCACTGAAGGGAGGTAGGTCGCATATTCCCGCATAGCCTCAAGATGGTGTGCCCCATAATTTGAGACGCCGATTGCCTTGACCCAACCTTGTTCCAGACAGTGTTCCATTCCTTTCCATACGGGTGCTCTGTGGTCACTGTCCTCGGGCGGCGCATGAACGAGGTATAGATCGATGTAATCTGTATCGAGATATTGTAGGGATTTTTGACAATGTTCCAAAACCTCTTCAAATCCAGTTGCGTGCATTCTCCGCAGTTTCGTTGTGATGAAAACATCCTCTCGATTGACGCCAGCTTCATTCAACGCCTCACCAACCTCGTGCTCGTTTCCGTACGCACGAGCGGTGTCAATGTGTGTGTATCCTGCTGCTAACGCTGCCAGACATGCAGATTTGCATTCACCTGGCTCCGACATCAGAAAGACTCCGAGACCAAAGGATGGAATTTCATGTGAGTGGGATTCCCCGCCCTCGGCTGTGCTATGGCTGATGCGCATGCGTGGACGCTAGGGTCGACGATTCTTGAAACCTACAGCAGGGTCATGAAGAAGTATTTCGTAACCCATGTAATCATCATCGTCGCCATCGAGATGGCCAACACAACCTTTCCAATCCGACGCATACGCTCACTCCTGGCTTCGTATGCAGCCGCCTCCTCTTCTGTCAGAGGCTCAATTTCCCATGGTTCCACAAGGGTTGCGAAGAGGCGACAGGATTCAAGTCCGTCGGACCCTCGCAGGTACGATGGACGTTCCACGCGCCCAGCCCCGCCCCCCTCGTCCTTCAGCATCAGTCATGCTGCGACGTGGTGATGAGATCCTGGTCTGCCATCGTGTATCTTCCGTTCCGGCTTTCCCAGATTACTGGGCTTTCCCCGGCGGTGGCGTCAGTCGAATCGATCGCGACCCCTTGTTTGCTTTGTGCCGTGAGATGATTGAGGAGGTCGGTCTGACGCCGCAACTGACACACGTCGATACGAACCTCCGGGCGGAAATCCTCGCCGACAAGACGGCATTTGTCTCTGCTGTCGATGATGGTCGAATCACACTTCCAAGCGAAGGGTTCGATATTATCTCGGAACGAACGACCCCGCCGCTAGCCCCGCTACGCTTCCACAATCAATTCTTCACAGCTAAGTGCGAGGTTGAACCAATTCTAGAAGTGGGTGAACGTGTGGAATTCGATGATTATCGCTGGGCCACACCCGCCCAGTTGCTTGAGGAATGGTTGAGCCATGAAATCAAGATTCCACCACCAATCATCATGCTGCTCAGGGATCTCATTGGAAATGACCTTGAAGAAGCAATTCAGATTCTGGCAAATAACCCTCCGTCAAACAACAGAAGAATCGAGTTCGCCCCAGGGGTCGAATGCGTGCCAATTCCGACTAACACTCTACCTCCTGCCACCCACACGAATTGCTACGTTCTAGGTGTGCCTGGTGGATCAAGGGTCATCATTGATCCGGCTGCGAAATGCGCTGAAGGTCTCAGGATTCTGGAAGAGAAGGTGAACGAAATAAAACGGTCCGGGAGTGAAATTATGGCTAGTATTTTCACCCATCGTCACCCTGACCATATCGGTGACATGAACGCCATTTCAGCGATGTACAATGCCCCAATCTGGGCGACCGTGGAGACACTCGAAGCAATTCCTTACAGCGATTCAACTTCGGTATTGAAAGAAGGTGATTCATTCCAGTTAGAAGATGTCACATGGACAATCATCGAAACCCCAGGTCATTGCCCCGGTCAACTGTGCCTAGTATCGGAGGCCGGCATCATATCGGGCGACAATGCTGTCCAAGTTGGCACAATCCTTGTTCCGAGTGGCGAGGGGGACATGACCAGATACATCGAGGGATTGCATCGACTTCGTGACCTTGATCCCAACTTACTGTTTCCTGGGCACGGGCCGATGGTGGCCAATCCGACCAAATTACTCACACACTACATCGAACACCGCCAGAAGCGACACGAAGCTGTCTTCACGGCTTGGCAGAATGGCCTTCGTGAAATTGAGGAATTGAGTCACGCTGCATATGCCGACAAACCAGATGCCAATCAATTTCTGAAAATCGACCAAACGATGAGCCATCTGGATGCCCTGCGCAATGAAGGTCGAATCTAGAAGACAAGGTGAAAACGATGAATGCGACAGAAGTTGCCAATCTACTGGACAACCCCGATTGTCAAATTGAGGCCCGACACATTGTCGCTGCGGATGGAATTGAACTCAGAGTATACTCATTCAAGCCCAATCAACCCAGCACATCTCGTCCCGTTGTGCTAATCCCTGGGTGGACCAGTGTCATGGAGGGGTGGGCACCGTTGCTTTCCTCATGGGTGGAAAAACGTGAAATTCACTACATCGAAACCCGAGAAAAGAGATCAGCTAAGATCACTGGAAAGTTGCGTGTACAGGATTTTTCGATGATTAACCATGTTGAGGATCTGAAAGCCGTTGTTGGAGCACTCAATCTGGATTCTAATGTCCTCTGGTTCGGCTCCTCATTGGGGGCCACAGTCATTCTGCATGGTATGATGGAGGGCCTATTGGAAGGTGAAGCCGCATTCTTGATTGCCCCCAATACCAAGTTCCGATTCGCGACATGGATGCTGCCAGTCATCTCTGCTCCATGGTGGTGCTACCCCCCATTAATTCGAATACTCGGATTGCCTTATCTGAAATGGAGATTGAAGGAGCCCAAACAATACATTCGATACAGGCGAACTCTAACTCAAGCACACCTTCTGCGACTCAAGCGCAGCGTCAAGGCGAACCGACGCTACGACCTACCCTCAAATCTGGATCGCATCTCCGCGCCCGTAGCCATCTGTGTCGCTGCCTCAGACACACTCCATACGGGGGACGATTCTCATGGAATCGCAGATTCATTGACCAATGGATGCATCGTAGAAGTTCCTAGCAATCAATACGCGCACGAGCCCGACGTCATCGCAGATATCGATGCATGGGAAGCGAACGCATCCGGCCAGTGATGCTAATAGCCAATTCAACATCGCGACCGACATGAGTGCAACCGTAATGCTTCTGGCCGTGGGTGCGGTCATGGTAATGCTCCTTATTCTGCTATGGCTGTATGGCGCATACAACAGAATGGTCGACCTTGAGGAAGAGACCAAAAATCAATGGCAAAATCTTGAAACCCAAATTGACATCAAGGATCAGAAAATATCCCTTGTAGAGCAGCATGACCTTGTACAGGTGGGGTTGGAGAGCAACATCTACGAAATGATTGTTGACGCGCGCAAAATGTTCGCCACAGCCAAGAGTGCTGGAGATCGTTCGGCAATGGGCAAAGCATCTGGGATGATGGATTCTCTGATGCCTCAGGCACTTGGCTTCGCTGAAGACAACCCTCAATTGACTTCCCACCACGTGTTGGTCGAAGGCCTTCAACAAGGTGTACAAGCCATCTCTAAGATGGGTAGCGAGGTTGAGGAATACAACCAATCCGCGAAGAATTACAACACCTTCATCCGCATGTTCCCTGCAATTCTTGTGGCCAAAATGATGGGTTTCCATCCAGCTGATTACTTTGATGAACTTACCCGTGAACAAGTCAGTCAAATGTTTAGCCGCCGTGCCGATTTGGGCAGTTTTGTTGAATCCAAGCGCTCAGAGGCCGATATCAAGACAGAGAAACTTGAGGATGAGATTCAAGCCATTGAAGCGGAAACAGAACTGCTTGAGGCCAAGGCACGTCTTGCGGCTCTGAAAGAGTCCTTGGAAGAGTAATCTTAGGACATTGCAACCATTACCATACCGCTCAAGACGAGCAGGATGAGCGCACCCAAACGGCTCACGAACGATGTTTTCGGTTTTAGAACGGAGAATTCCGTTCCCTTGCGTAGTTTTGCTGTCCTTCTCACCGCATCCTCTCCTACAGCATGCATCGTGTGATGTATTCTTGATGCATTTTCGGCAATCACACCTCTGGGGATTTCATCTTGGGGCAATGATTTGATCCGTGCCATCAAATAGACTGGATCGCCAAATTTCAACGCACGCAGATACCATTCGTGCCGCCGGACATCTCCTTCAGTAAATAGGGGGCTAATGCCCACCTTTCCGGGCTTCTCACGCCTCCAGATGACCTCTCCAATGTCCATATTGTCCGCAAAGGAATCCAAATCGACGAAAACGCCCCCTGTCCCATCGTGAAGCATGAACCTCTCCTCAATGTGGGAATCACCACGGATGTACTCCCAATTGCATACTGTCCGTGTCCTCCATGTTTTGGTCTGTGAATCATAGTATCGCTCTTTTACACATTTGTAGACTCGATAGGTCCACGACCATGCGACAAGACCGCGGAATGTCCAATTCTTATCCCGACAACCATCGACATGGAGAATTGGCGGGGGCATCAATGTGGCAGGACGCACCTGTCCGACCAGTTCTCCATGACCTTCATCGAGATATTTGACGATTGATGTCACTGTATCCCAGGCTTCAATCACTCTCTTATTGGCCCATAGGGAGGCAATCGAAGCGAGAACACCAAACACGATTAGGGCCATGGCAAAGGGTGCGGCACCTTCTCTTTCCTCGCTGGGAAATCCAAGGAAAATACCCATGACGAACATGACTGCAAATGCGTGATAAAAGAATCTCGCCGTAAACACCGGCGGGGTTGTATTGAACAATCGTCTGTGACGGAAATGTCTTGGGTGCTCATCGAAAATCATTTCTTGCGCATTCAGCATGTCTCTTTGCCTCAGGAATTTCTTCATTCGTGCGGCGACTTCAATCTCGCTGTCAAACCGCACCTCCTCACCGCCACACATTTGACATTCTTGGCCATCAAGATCGCCACTTCCTCCACAGTCATCACACTCCAATTCTTGTCCATCATAGTAGACGGCCCATTTTTCTCCAATTTTCTCAAATGTGATTGCAGGCCCATCCATTTCGTATCTAGAGAGTGGATCTGGCAACCATTCCTGAAATTTCTCATTCCATAGCGGTCGATCGAGATGCCATTCTGAAGGGTGCATCGGCGGTATGGGGTTAATCGACCAGTTATCGGATGCACCAGGAACACATTCCTTCAGCATCAGGGCGAATGGATTCGGCGAGGCAAACCCCATGATAACGAATCCGAAAATGACTAACGGAAACCCACCGATGTCAAACGCCACAATACTCGACATGAGTCCATAGCCCATGCTTAGGCAACCGATGCCCCAGAACAACCAACTCCAGATTCCTTGGGGCCACGTCCAACAGAAATTAGTGGGCAGGAGCGATTCTCCAAAGCGAGCGATTTCTCCCTCGTCATCGCCCTGGAAAAGATCCGTAAACATCCCCTTGGAATCTTCGGCTGCCTCAGGGACCACAACATCACTCATGCAGCTCCAAATCGAGCCAACCCTTGAACGTCACCTACGGTGAAAGTTCAAATTCATCATCATCACTAGTGAATGGATCATCCCAGTCACCAGATACCTCACTCAATCTGAAGTGGCTATACAATCGCTCAATAGTCCCATATGGCCATTCTCCTCGTTGCGCATCATATCGACGAATGAGGTCGGGACCGTTGCCTCCATGGAACCAGATTGGTACATCCAATCGCCGGAATAAACCTTCGTTAAAACCACCGAACGCGTGTAGTCGAGGTACATCGTACAAGTCTGCAATCCAATCGTGATCTTGTCCTCCATCTTGGCCGGGTTGCTGGGGGTTACATGCTTCGATTATCAGGTCAATGACTCTATTGAATGCAGCATCAATACCTCCTTCATCGACTTCCATCTCAATTTCAGGAAGGATTCCGAGCGGATCGGTTTGCCCGGTCAGGTGTTGAAGCCAGACCATGTGAGATAGTGCCTTGAATGCCCCTTCATCCATGGCGGCCTGTTCCCATAGCGCCCAAGGTCCTCTAGAACCATCCAATGGTTGGGGGAGAATCCCATATCGGAGGAAAGCCTCCCTCAAACCACCCAATCGAGTTGGGTCTCGAGCAACATGTGCATTGGCGAGAGCCTCTTCGATTACAAACCACCATTGTGGTGCATTTCTCGAATCGTGCAATTTCCCACAACATTCTCTATGTTCAGCGCGTAAATCTGGTAGCGGTTCACCCGCAGCATGTAATCGCATCATGTGGAGACTGACCTGCGCATCGACACAGTGGTGGAAGAAGCAATGATCAAATCCAAAGATGAATGCAAGGTCAAGTGATAATGTTGGAGCATTGACAACTCCATCTCTTTCCATGGCCGTAGCAATACCCGCCGCCCACTCAACAAGTGCATCTGCATTCACATGAATTCCCCAATCTGGGTCAACCTCCGGAGAATCGGTCCCAGGGCGCAATAAATCGCGATACCAGAACATGGCTAGCGCCTCGTCGATTTCACCACCGACCTCAGTGCCCGGTGAAGGACTACGCTCCGGCCTAGACAAGCCCGCAAGGCCACCACCAGTCGGTTCCATCTGCCGCATAGAGTCATGCTGACCGTCGTATGTCATAAGCGATTGGCTCAAGAAGAGGCAGACGTCGGCCTAGCCTGAGGGCGTACCATGCGTGACCAGATGTCATCATTCGATATCGCAAGGATGGTCCTTGAGATTGATGCTCTCGCGGGGGCGCGTTGCAGGAAGGTGTATCAGCCCCATTATGAGCAAGTGGTTTTGCGTTTGAATCCCAAAGGGATGTCGAATCGTGACCTAGTCATAGTGCGTGGTCAACGCACCTACTTCAGTCAGCGAGACCGCCCGATGCCCACACATCCGCCCCAATTCGCCATGCTGCTTCGCAAACATTTGGCCAATGCCCGCCTCATTGGTGCATCCCAATTGGGATTCGATCGTATCATTGTGCTGGAATTCGATACCAAGGACGGACGCAGGGACTTGGTCATCGAGATGTTCCGTAATGGAAATGTCATTCTTCTTGACCCAGATGGCATCATCATTCAACCATTGACACATGTGGCCTATGAAACGCGCATCATCAAGCGTGGTGAGGTGTATGCCCCTCCTCCTGAGCCGATGGATCCCCGCAATTGGTCTCAATCCGAATTAGGAACTGTTCTAGCAGACTCTGACCGTGACCTTGTCAATACATTGGCGGGGCGTATGAGTCTAGGTAGTGTCTATGCTCGTGCAATGTGTGCTGAATCTTCTCTCGACCCTAACCAAGCTGCGAACGAAATCACCGATGCCACCCCTCTTTACACTGCATTCCAGAATCTGATTGGCCAGATTGACGCTGAGGGGGCCATCGCTGTCGTCAGAGAGACGTTCGAAGCATCCGCAAATCCGCTTGAATTTGATACCCAGATGGAAGAACACTGCCTTGAAGTTGGCCCCGTTCAACTATCGGGAGATGCACTGACGATGCAATTTGATTCATTATCCCATGCAATCGATGCATGGAAAGGCGGCTATGATGCCAGCGCACTGGCTCGAAGGGAAGCCGAAAAACTCGCAGAAATCTCCGCGCCAGGACAAACTGATTCAGAAGAAGAGAAACTGTCTCGTCGTGAAGGACAACAGGCAGCTGCTGTGGATAAATTGACCGCGAAAGGTGCCAAACAGCAAGAAATCGGAAAATCAATTCAAGAGAATTGGGAACATGTCGAATCTCTACTCAATCAAGTCACAAATTCTATTGATGAAATCGGTTGGGATGAAACCCGTAAAGCCATCAAGAAAATCCATTGGATTGAATCTGCCAATCCCGAGTCTAGAACTATTCAAGCGAAACTCCCTGACGAGAATGGTGACCCCGGTCTGGCTGTAGAATTGTACCTAGACGAAACTGTCCACCAGAATGCACAACGATATTTTGCAAAGGGGCGCAAGGACAAGCAGCGGGCCGAAGGTGCGAAGAGTGCCCTTGCAGATACCCAGAAACGGCAGAAGAAGGTCGACAAGCAGAGGACCAAAGACGAGGCCGCGGGCCGCGTATCTGTCACAAAGCGAAGCAAGAAATTCTGGTTTGAGAGAAATCGCTGGACGATGCTCTCTAGTGGGCAACTGTTCGTCGGAGGACGTGATGCAAAGGGCAATGATCAACTCGTCAAGAAGCATCTCACTCCCGCAGACTTGTATTTCCATGCAGATTTGCACGGTGCTCCATCTTGCACGTTGAAACTCAAGGAAGGATTCGAAGAGGACCCCAATCCCAACCCTACACTTCCTGAGGGCGTACCCTCGCTGAGGCTGACACAATCACTCGACATCTCTGAACATCCCGAAGAAGCATTGACTGGCGCTGCCCAGATGGCCGTATGTTGGTCGCGCGCATGGGGCAGTGGTGGAGCAGCAGCAACCGCATTTCATGCTAAACAGGGCCAAGTCAGTAAAACCACAGAATCGGGTGAATCCCTAGGACGAGGTGCATTCATCGTTCGTGGAAATCGGCATTGGTACAAGGATCTCAGTATGCAAATCACACTCGGTATGGTTGCCGTAAACGGCGTACCGCTTCCATTGGTCGGCACACATGATGTGATTAGTTCCGTCTGTGAACGCTGGGTTCGACTGACACCAGGTACCCAGAAGAAGGAGCAGGTGGCGACAAAGATTGCCAAGGCAACCGGTCTGTTACAGGACGATGTCTTGTCCGCCCTCCCACCAGGAAATGTCTCACTAGGAGATAGCCAAGGCATCTTCGAGTAGTCACATGGGTAGCGTTCCGACGGACCGACGCGAAGGCCTTGCGAACACAATCTCTGTTCGCTAGGGTCTTCGGATAGCCCCTTCCATACGGGTATTAGGAATGTGTATTCTCATCAAAAGTAAGCGCCGACGAGGCTCACAGTCACAAGAATTGGGAGCACGATCATTGGAAGTTTTGGGATTGACTCGGTGTAACCTCGAAGGTTGGCAGCAACGATGGTGATACAGAAAAGTGCTAATCCAACAGCGCTTGCAGTCAGTAGAGCAGCCATAGAACTGGCATCATCCATTGTAAAACTGCAGATCAAATTGATGGCCGAAATAGCGAGTACCCCGCCGCCAATGGCCATACGCATTGCATTCATTTCACCAAGGGCGCTTTCATGCGCTTCTTTGCCGAAAATATCCTCATTGAATCCCTTCGGGTCGATGTTCATTTTCATTCCAATGAGCAGGCATACCGCTCCTACAATTTGCATGGCTATTGCTTCATCCATGAACCGTCGATTCCAAATCAGCATATAGTGACTGTCGTTGAAACGACAGGGTTCTCATGGGTAGCCTATCGAAGGACGCACTGAAAGCCCTTTGAAATTGTAAATCCGTTTCAATGGGTATTCGGATAGACCCTATTCCTTCGCCCATCCTATTGCTGCATAGATAATCAACACTATTCCTACAACAAGCAAAGCGGGCCAACCAAAGGAGATTATTGCAATTAATGCTATTCCTGCTGCAATACCAACCCCCAAATGCCACCAGGGCAAAAAGGGAAAGAGGTTGCGTATCTGGATAAATGTTGTGAACAAAAACAAGAGAAGACTGAACACTAAAAATATAAAACTATCAAGAGATGGATTAACTGCTGCCAAAGCGGCTATGGTGAAAAACAATGAAAAAATCCAAGCCACCCCCAAAAGGGGGAAGCCGCGAAAAATGGATATAATTCCATTCGGCCCCTTCCACTTGTGGAACTCTTTCCAATCAAATTCACCACCGCAATGTGGGCATTCAAACTCAGTATCTTGACTTTTTGCCCAATCTATCAGACTAATGTCGAGCTCTAACTCCTCGTGGCAATGTGGGCATAAACCGCTTACGTTGTCGTCCCATGAAATGGATGATTTACCTGGGATACGAAGATAATCCATAAACCGTGGTAGGGTCTAAGGATGATAATGTTTGACTCAACCCATTGAATGACCATTGACTCGCCCGTGACTCATAGGGTGTATGAGTGCAACCCTATGCGATGGACAGCGTTTCATTCGGTTCTACTGAGGGACCCTAAGACTCGGATATGACTCATTCATACCGACTGACTGAGGGGCGACTCATTCGCTACCCTTTGACTTGCGGGCGACTCCTCGAGATCAGGTCGGTTATAGGCTCTGACGAGTCATTAAGCAAACCAGCGTAGTCAGGTTTGCACTGATTC
>Ga0208522_1001272_pt1 | contig 16443 bp, 16 predicted proteins | sample ETNtaG_25_FD_185763 | JGI IMG/M metagenome (GOLD analysis project Ga0208522, IMG submission 185763) | Marine microbial and viral communities from oxygen minimum zone, Eastern Pacific Ocean - ETNP201302SV86 (SPAdes) (version 2) | ecosystem: Environmental > Aquatic > Marine > Oceanic ... | reverse complement strand
CTTAGCTGCAGGTTTCTTAGCTGCAGGTTTCTTAGCTGCAGGTTTCTTAGCTGCAGGTTTCTTAGCTGCAGGTTTCTTAGCTGCAGGTTTCTTAGCTGCTGGTTTCTTAGCCAAATCAACTCCTATTCCGAGCCGTGCAGGTTACCTCGTTTTCTTCTGGAAAATGTGGATAATACTAAAAACAAACTTGTATCAGATTCAAATCGGGCAGAAAATACAATAAATTTAACGCTAAGAGGCTTATATTTGCTGTTAAATAGTAGGAATTTGATCATCCTTTGAAATATCTACAGTTTCAGAAGCTAGATCTAGATCTCCGGGAAGTAACGAAAGGTCTTTAATAGCTTGTTGCATATCACCAAGTGCTCTCAAAATTCTTTCACGGTGTGCAGAAAACTGATCTTCGAACAAGTCAACGTTACTTTTAATTTCGTTTTGACGAGTTTCAATCGCTGACAGCTGATTTTTTAATTTTTCACGCTCTTCAGTCGCTAATAAGTAGAGTTCCTTCTCGGTAGAGGCACGAAGACTTTCTGCTTCCAAGCGTGAATTATCTACGATTTTTAATGCATGATCTTTGGCTTCATTAATAAGCGTTTCAACTTCTTTCTCTCTAACAGTCAATCTTTTAATTTCTGAATCTAAATGTTCTTCTGCTACACGCACTTTCTCTTCTGAGTTCTTCAAACTTTCACGTAGAACTTTTATCTCTTCGGAAACTCGATCAAAGATGTCATCGACTTCTATCTGGTCGTAACCGCGCATCTTCGTTTTCAATTCAACAGTTTCCAAATATTCAACAACGTCATCATTCATCATTAGTAAATATTAACGCACTTAGTCGCTAGAAATAGAACGCTAGAAGATTGTTAACCACAAATAAAATTTTGCAGCAACGTTATTCCAAAAAATGCAACAATCGGCGACAAATCCATTAATGCAGAACCAAAACGAATCGGAGGTAGCACTTTGCGTAAGGGCCGAAGAACAGGATCGGTTACGAACGACAGAAATCCAGAAACTACAGCAGCTGTTCCATGAGGCGAAACAGGAAACCAACTAAAAACAACTCTCACAAGTATCAACAAGACATAAATTTGCAACACAAGACAGATAACACTACTCATTGGACTATCCCTGCGACGTAGTCTTAAGTTCTTCTATTATTTTTTCCCTCGTTTCAGGGTCTACCGTCACGTCTTTAGGAATCAACAGATAGTCCTGATTTCCCATTCTTTTTATTTCACCTTTTGCTGAGTAACACAAGCCACTCGCAAAATCGATAATTCTTCGTGCAACAGCATGCTCGACGCCTCCCAATTTGAGCAAAACGGCGTGTCCAGAAGTGTACCTATCGGCAAAAATGGTTACTTCGTTAAAGCTTTTTGGTTCTTCCACCTTAGGTTTTGTAGAACGTGCAGGACGCAAAGGTCTGACAGTTCCAGTCGACTCCATTCCTGAACTTTTTTCCTCGGCAAAATTTTCCTTCAATCTTGCTCTTATAGGAGTCCTATCTGGCTTTGGAGAATCAACTTCTTTCTTGTCCTGCTCAGGAGGCCAAGCACGAGGTTGCACGCCATCAGACATCCCTTCATACATTTCATCTGGCCCTAAACCCAACCAGAGCATGGTCTTTTGCCAAAACGACATCAACGCCTCCGTACATCTAAGTTATAACTAAAAGGATATTAACTCTAGGCTTCAACAAAAAAGTATCACCTTAAAGTGTAAATATATAGTTTTCTAATGTTTTACCCTTTCACCAAAAATACTCCGCCCAACTCGTAAAATGGTTGCACCATAATCAATTGCAATTTCAAAATCATTCGACATACCCATAGAAATTTCTTTCAAACCCACCTTTTTCGATAATTTGGCCATCTCTGCAAAAACATTTTTTGTCGCCTCAACATCTTGGTTGACTCCAATAGTCATCAAACCTTCGACGTTTACATCTTTATCAGAGGCAAATTCAATTAGACCTGGAACATTTTCAGGAGAGCATCCCCCCTGTTGATGCCTATCATTCATATCTACTTGGATTAGAATCTTTGCGTCCTTTTTATATTTGGAAATCTCTACGATTAACTCTTTTCGATCTACGGAATGCCAAAGATCCACAGTTTCAGATAATTTTTTTACCTTATTCCGTTGTATTTTTCCTATCATGTGCCAGTTAAGTTTGTTGTCAGTAATGGATTTTGCCTTCTCAAGAAGTTCCTGTGCATAGCTCTCACCGACTTTAGTTAAACCTACTTCCAGCATTGCCTCCACCTCTCTCACTCCAAAACCTTTTGTGACTGGAAGCAAGATGGCATTTCCATCACTCTTAATCTTTACGACTTCAGCTAATTCTTGTGCTCTCTCTTTAACTTCTTCAATATAAGAATCTTTCATTTTTAAGTAATCCCTCCTCCAGTTTCCTCTTTCCATGCAATCATCACTTGACGTTTGTCAGTCCCATCTGAACGAAAAGACCAATGGCGCGGATCACAATTTGTACAAAAGGGGTCATCATATTTGATTTCCACATCATAAGTGCTCAAAATTTCTCTAACGCACTCCTTCATGTCCAATGAAAGAGCACCAGTTAAAGTTTCACTAACTATTTTGGGACCATATTTCTCGACAAGGATATCCATGTCATTTTGACCAAATTCGTAGCAACAAGCATTTATACATGGCCCCATAACGGCACCCATCGGTTCTTGGCTCTTTGTCTTGATTAATCGGATGCTTTTCTCTAAAAGACCTTCTTTTATTCCTCGCCAACCTAGATGAAGAAGACTTAGGATTCCACTTTCCTCTATTAGTAGTAGAGGCAAACAGTCCGCAACTGTTATGGCTATTACCTTTTGAGAAGAAGTTGCTAGTGCATCCCCTTCAATACCAGAAACTCTTTTGTTCTCATCAAGCCAAATAATTTCAGTTCCATGTACTTGAGAAAGCCAATTCCACTCACCGTTACTAAGTTTCGACTGGTTCTCTTTCAGTGTTCTATTGCGAGTTTGATCTGCAGAAAAATCGCCATCTTCAATTTCAGAGACTAAAGAAACAATCAAATTTCCGCTAGGTAAAGTTTCTCGAAAAAGTTCTCTTGCCACTCAAATTTTTTACTTCAAAAAGTCAGGGACATCCAAGCCATCCTCGTCATCAAAATCAAAGATGGGTGGGTCGGAGTCGGGTCCACCTAAAATTTCCCCTAAAATACCCTCATCGTCTTCATTGTCTTTAGGTCTAAATATGGATCTAGAAGTTTTCTTCATACCACTATCCCAGCGGTCGAAACCAGTAGCAATTACTGTCACTCGGACGTTTGTAGCCATCTCATCATCGATAACTGTTCCAAAAATAATATTTGCATCAGGGTGTGAGACATTAGATATCTCCTCAGCCGCTTGACTGACTTCAATTATTCCCAGTTCAGAAGAACCGGTAATATTTAACAAGATTCTCTGAGCTCCCTCAATAGATGCTTCTAAAAGTGGACTAGAGAGAGCTTTTCTTGCGGCATGCAAAGCGGCACTGTCGCCCGTTGATTCACCCACACCCATTATCGCCGAACCGGCTTCGCGCATAACCGCATTGACATCTGCAAAATCCGTATTGATCAGACCTGGTGTAGTTATCAAACTAGTTATTCCCTGAACACCATGAAGTAATATTTCATCAGCCATAGCAAAAGCTTCTATCAAAGAAGTGTTTTCATCAGAAACTGTCAATAAGCGTTCGTTTGGAATCACAATTTGTGCATCCACCACTTCTCTAAGTGCAGCGATACCGGCGTCAGCCTCCGCTGATCGCCTTCTTCCTTCAAAAGCGAACGGCTTGCTAACCACTCCGATCACTAAAGCGTCTAATGACTTTGCCACTTCAGCTACTATTGGTGCAGCTCCAGTTCCGGTGCCTCCCCCTTCACCAGCAGTAATGAACACCATGTCGGCGCCTTCAAGACACTCTTCGATATCACCGCGACAATCTTGAGCCGCTTCTCTACCAACGGAAGAATCACTTCCTGCTCCTAATCCACGAGTTCTTTCCCGACCGATGTCGAGTTTTACATCTGCATCACTCATTAGTAAGGCTTGAGCATCGGTGTTTATGGCTATGAATTCAACACCTTTCAAACCGACATCTATCATGCGATTAACAGCGTTCACACCGCCACCGCCTATTCCAACCACCTTTATTACTGCCAGATAATTCTGTGGTGTTGTCACAATCATTTCTCCATCTACTTAGTGACTGAAAGTCGTTTACTGTTCTAAACGGAAAGCCCAACCTTAAAGTTTAACTTTAAGGTTCCTCCTGACTCCTCCTAGTGGTTATGAGACTACGTGGAGTGAACTATAAAGTCAACCCTTTAGTGAAATTCCTTCAACACTTTGAATTATCCCGTTCTATTATTGGATTTTCCCGGACGCTAACATCAATCCTCTGTATACACATCAGTTCGACCTGACCCAGAACTGCTTTCAAATCGCTCATTGCGGTAGTGAAATCGTCCGAGACTCCCAATTCCACAAAGACAGATCCATTCATCTCCGCTCGAACACCCGAAGCAGTCGGCGAAATGATTTTTATCCACTGCTGCAAGTCGGGAGTGACGGCTCTTGTCGCTCTGAGCAGCATGTCAATACCTTCAATTTTACTTCCAGGGTCAGCAAGCTTCTCGACAATGACGGTCACAAAATCATCAGATGAGCTCAATTTAGAAAGTTCTAAAACAATTCCATCAGCATCAATGGTTGCAAATTTACCCTCAAGGGTACTTGCATAAGCAAATGCGTTTCGCAAACTTGTCCAAATCGAAATCCTGTTAGGCCACTCCTTGTTTATTTCAACCTCATCCACCCACGGATTCGTCAGTATTAAGGTTTCAGCTTTATCAGAATCAACCGAAATCATCGACTGTGAAAGTGAAATCCCGCTTAAAACAACCACTTCATTTGAACTTATTTTATTCCCTCCCGTTATAAGAACTTCTATTTCATCAACATCCAGCAACTCGGATTGGGTAGCAGAATAGAGGCCGAGCAGGAGAATACAAATTATTGCAATACCTATAGCTTTTCGAAAATTTTTAGTTTCAACTTTCACACAGAATCACGATCAAACCCGACTAGAAGTGTTTCTGGTTTAAGGGTTATCGAATGAATTTCTTCAATTTTTTTGACAACTAAAGACATTAACTTTCTAACATCTTCTGCACTGCCATCTTCGTCAACTTGTATGAAATTTGCATGTTTTTCAGAAATGCAGGCGGAACCTACTCTTAAGCCTTTTAATCCAGCTATTTCTATCAAGCGTCCAGCCGAATCACCTTCAGGATTTGTAAATACAGATCCAGAATTCTGTCCTCCGGGTTGATTCTCACGTCGCCATTTAACAATTTCTTTTAAAAGATGTTCGCCTTCATCTCTGTTACCCTTCAGTAACTTAAGCGTTGCATCAATCACCAAGTCAGTGCTTTTTATACATGAATGGCGATAGGAAAGTTGTAATTCTGAAGCTGGAACAGTTGATAGTGAACCGTTAAGTAAATTCAGGATTGTCACTTCAATTAACGAAGCAGCCATATCACTCCCATGGCCACCTGCATTCATTCGTACAGCACCACCAACACTTCCGGGGACACCTACCGCCCATTCAAAACCGCTTAAACCAAATTTTACGGTTTCCCGAGCCACGAGTGGCAATTTTGCGGCAGCACCAGCCTTTACTGTCGCTTCTTTAATTTCAATCGTTTCAAAAAATCCCCCCAGTTTTAAAACAATTCCTCTGAAACCATTATCAGAAATAAGAACGTTCGAACCATTACCCATGATCAGTACAGGCACTGGAAATTTCGCAAGTCCTTTTAATATCGCAGAAAAGCTCGATTCTTCTTCTACTTTTACTAATAGTGCAGCAGGACCCCCTACTCTGTATGTACTTAAGTCAGATAAAGGCGCATTCTTAATAATTAGATCACTTGGAATACTTTCGTCAATCTCCGCATGAAAAGCATTGAGATTTTTATCAAACACGAGACTGACCTAGACCGTATTTGACCTCCTCAGGCAAAGAAGTGATATCACCTGCGCCCATCGTTAGGCATAAATCCCCTTCAGACAACTCACCAACTAGAAAATTAACTAACTCTGCACGGTTCGGGAGGTAATGAAGATCGAGGTCGGGATATTTCTCTTTAACTGCGTCAAAAACTATAAGGCCGGAAACTCCTGGACGTGGAATTTCTCCTCCCGCAAAAATATCTGTTATTACTACAAGATCAGCTTTTGAAAAAGAATCCGTGAAAGTCGCTCCTATAGATTCCGTGCGACTGTAACGGTGTGGCTGAAAAATAGCAAAAATTTTATTCCAGTCACCGCTGCAGGCTGCCTCTATAGTGCTTTCAACTTCAGAAGGTAAATGCGCATAATCATCCACAAAAACAATACCGTTCTCACTTCCTCTATGTTCGAAACGACGAGCCACGCCACCAAAACTACTCAAAGCATTCGCAATGATCTTCGGTTCAACGCCCGACATGAATCCTCCTACTGCCGCTATAGAAGCATTTTTTACGTTATGCACTCCTGGTATGGGAATTGAAAGCGGCAAGGTTTCTTCACCTGTGATGCAAAACTCAGAGCCCTTCCATGTTTCCTTCGTTAGTTCTATTCTCCAGTCTGCAAGAGGATTAAAACCAACTGTCGTCGCCTTAATTTCATTGGATAGTCGTAGTGAATTAACGTCATCAATTCCGAGTAAAACAACTCCATCTGTTTCATTTCCGAATTTCACAAACGCTTCGTAAAGGGCCTCGAATCCTCCAAAATACTCAAGATGATCTTCTTCAAGATTAGTAATTATTGACAACTTTCGTTTCAAACCCAAAAAGGATGCATCACTTTCATCTGCCTCTATTACAAGAAGCTCTCCTTCATCCCAGATCGCTCCTGTTCCAATCTCGTTCACTTCTCCCCCAATAATAAACGAAGGTTTTAATCCAGCTTCGCGTAGCACAAGTGAAAGCATCGATGAAGTAGTTGTTTTTCCGTGGGTCCCTGAGACAGCAATCGAATCCTTAAGTTTGGAAATACTCCTCAAAACTTTTTCCCTACTTAAAAGAGGGATCCCATTCTCGAGGGCCTGCAAACACTCAATGTTTGAATCTGCAATTGCTGTAGATCGTGCAACAAAGTTAACACTTTTAACATTTTCCGAATTATGTCCTATAAAGATTTCAATCCCAAATGCTCTTAATCGATCCAGACGATGCGAGTCTTTGATGTCGGACCCGCTTACTGCATGACCCATGGTTGCAAGCACTTCAGCAATTGCTCCCATTCCAGCTCCACCAATGCCAATAATATGAACAGAGTTTTTTACAGAAAGATCTACCTCTTCATTTACCATAAGACTCTCTTTCAATGATGCTTGAAATTAGATCTACTATGTCATCTCCAGCAGTCAAATGAGCAACACCTCTTGTCCTTTTGCCCATTTCTAGTAAAATTGATTCATCTTCCAATAAATAACTGATCTTACTGGACAAGGAAATGTAACTAAGTTCATTATCCGGAAGAAGTATTGCTGAACCGTTTTTTTCAAAAAAGAGAGCGTTTTTTTCTTGATGGTTTCCCGGAGAATTTGGAAGAGGAACAAGTATTGAAGGAACCCCCAAAGCAGTAATTTCTGAGACACTTGTCGCACCTGCTCTACTAATGACTAAATCCGCGGCTCCAATTAGTGCTGTTAAGTCACTCAAGTATTCAATCATTTTGTACTCAACATCACCAATTGATTTTTGTTCCAGTTGAGAAAATTCTGGCCAGTCACGTGCTCCCAGAACGTGGTAAATAGAAATAGCTTTACCTTCCCAAAGCTGAGACAGTTCGAATACCGTCTCATTTAAATGGTGTGCTCCTAAGGAGCCGCCAAAAACCGTGATCATTGTTCGGTCATCTACTCCCAACTCTCTCCTGACTTCCTTGCGAGAATCAGACTCGATGAAATTTAAGATTTCATGCCGAAGTGGGTTTCCTGTCAGCACAGAATGCGGAAGATTAACATCCTCAAAGGAAACAGCTGATACTTCAGCAAAACGCGCGATAATTTTATTAGTAGCTCCTGGAACCGCATTCTGTTCGGCTACTAATAGGGGCACATTAAAAAGCTTTCCCGCTAAACCGCATGCAAGACTCGCATAACCTCCCATTACGACAATAATTTCTGGTTTCGACTTCAGGATCATCAATGAAGCTCTAAAAAACGCAACGAATAGAGAGAGAATCGACAATACATTCCGAAAAGTTATTTTTCTTTGAATTCCTCGCCCCGGAAGAACACTCATCTCAAAGCCGGCTTCGTGAACGATTTCTCTACCTACTCCCCTCTTACTTCCGACGAAATGGACTTCATTTTCTTTTTCCAAAATCCCTTTACTATAAAGAGCTTTTCCTATTGCTACAGCTGGAATAACATGACCTGCAGTACCTCCCCCAGCAATTAAAACTCGACAATCGTCTGAAATCATTTACAATTACCCTTACTCATCGAGTCTGCCTGGCTACATTCAATAAAATTCCAAACGCAGCCATAGTCACCACTAAAGAACTTCCACCAGAAGAAACAAAAGGAAGCGGGACACCTGTGATAGGTAACATCCCTAGAACCGCACCTAAATTTACAAATGCTTGAATACTTATCCAAGCTGTTATACCTGCCGCCAAGAGTTGTCCGAAACTATCCGGAGCTTTAAAGGCAGCAGTTAAACCCGCCAAACCTATTGATAGAAATGCGAGAACCACTATACATGCTCCAATAAAACCCAACTCCTCGGCAACAATTGCGAAGATGAAGTCAGTATGTGAAAATGGTAGAAATCCCCATTTTGCCCGACTTTCCCCAAGTCCTACTCCACTCACCCCACCTTGTGAAATAGCTACCGCTGATTGAAGAGCTTGCCATCCGATACCAGTCGGGTCCTGCCACGGATCTAATACTCCTAAGAGTCTCTTTCGTCTGTAGCCCGATGAGTAACTTGCTGCAAAGAGTAAAGTAATTCCTGAAATTCCCATTAAAAGAAGATTTCTAAGACGGAAGCCAGAAAAAAATAGAACGGTTAGTGAAATTGCAGCGATGATAGCCGTCGTTCCTAAATCCGGCTCAAGCATCAGAAGGGCTGCCGCTGTTCCGAGAACTAATAAAAATTTCTTGATTGAAGTTATAGTCACATTTGTTTTTTTCCTTGATCCAGAAAACAAATCCGCTAGATAAATAACTATTGCTATTTTGAGGAATTCAGAAGGCTGAAAAGTGAAAGACCCTATACCTATCCATCTAGCCGAGCCATTAGCAGTAATTCCGACACTTGGAAACAACACGAGACCACAGAGAGCTAAAGAGAAAAGTAAAAATGGGATAGAGAATTTTCTAATTTTTCGATAATCGATTCGTATCATTACTGCCATCGAAAAAAGTCCCAACAAGAGCCATAAAACTTGTCTTTTTAAATGATGCCAGGTGTCACCAAAAATACGAAGATCATTAACCGATGAGGCTGAAAGAACCATTACAACCCCTAGAAGGGTGAGTATGATCATCGCTGTAATTAACACAACGAAATGTAGAGAACGGAATCCGGGTGGATTTGCTGCGATACTTAAAGCTTTCTTATGTTTCCCAGTAGAGGTTTTAGTGTTCACGATCAACCTGGAATATTTTCAGTTCGGAAACTGCTCTGATGAAATCTGAACCTCTTTCAGAATAAGATTCATACCAGTCAAAAGAAGCACAGGCGGGTGATAAAAGAACAGTTCCTATGGGTTGTGCTTTCTTGTAAGCCTTTTCAACAGCTTCGTTCATTGTGCTTGCAACTTCGACGCTGCACTCATTCTCAAATATTTTCATTATTTCTTCAGAGGCTTCACCTATAGCGATCACAGCATGCGGTTTCGCTTCTTTTAACGGAGTTAAGTCAAGTCCTTTATTTTGTCCTCCAGCTATTAAAACAGCATCTGGTATTCCCCTTAACGCAGAAACCGTGGAATGGGGAGTTGTCGATTTACTATCATTTACAAAAGTTATTTCATTTCTTTCAGCAACCAACTCAACTCTATGTTCTAAGCCTTTAAATCGCTTAAGTGTTTCAACACATGACCCAAGATCAGCTCCGAATTTTTTAGCTAGAAGCAATGCAGCTTGAGCATTTTCTAAGTCATGAGGCATACTTCGTGGCAAATCTCTGATATCAAGTAATGAGTCTTGCTCGAATATCAAGTTAAAGCCTTTTACATAACAATACGAACCCTCAACTCCAAATCCAGTAACCCCTTTCGGGGAATGCTGTTTCACAACCTGATCGGATAAATTCGCAATAGCATCAGATTCTTTTTTAACACCTTCCCAAACACGTTTTTTTGCCTGTAAGTAGGTCTCTAAATTCAAATGATGATCAAGATGGTCAGGTGCAAAATTCAACCAAACTGCAGGTGATGCTTTGAACTTAAGAGAATGAGCAAGCCGAAAAGATGACGCTTCAATCACAAAGCAATCCGCTGAACTATCTTCTATCGCTGTTACCACTGGCTTTTCTAAGTTTCCAGCCGCAACAGCATTTATACCCGACCGGTTAAGCATCTCCGTAACAAGTGTTACAACTGTTGTTTTACCGTTAGTTCCAGTGACTGCACATCTAGGTCTGTCATCCCATTCATTAGCTAGGTCACCTTCGTCGATAATGGTCGACCCAATTCGAGAAGCAGCGCCAAAGACAGGATGTGAATCAGGAATACCAGGGCTAACGAGAACTTGTGAAAATCTTTGAAGGAAATTATCCCATTTATCAGTCGCAGGAGCTGGGAATAGTTCTAGCGACAAGTTATTAGCCCACTCCTTAATAGATTCTGAAGGAGAGTCGTCTACAGCAGATACCTTGTAGCTGCGTGAGAGAAGCGCTTCGCTCGCGGCGCATCCTGAAATTCCTAATCCGAGTACTAAAGTCTCATCGTCCATCAATGGATACCGGCAATTAATCCGACTACTCCGGAACGAAGTGAGTCACCATAAAACAGGCCTATACCGAGAGCTGTACACAATCCAGACATCATCCAAAAACGTACAATAACAGTGGTTTCGGGCCAGCCAGATAATTCAAAGTGGTGATGCAGGGGTGCCATTTTGAAAACTCTTCGCCCAGAAAAAAATCTAAAACTCAATATTTGGATTATTACTGAAAGCGTTTCTACAACAAATAAACCCGCGACAATGGGTAAAAGAAGTTGTGTATTTGTCGCTAGAGAAAGTGCAGCTAGCCCTGTCCCAATTGCCAGCGATCCAGTATCACCCATAAAAATCTGTGCCGGTGCAGAATTCCACCATAAGAAACCTAGACAGGCCCCCGCCATGGCTGCTGAAATTACCGCAAGGTCTAAGGCATGTGGGACCTCGTATAAATCGGGGTATCGGAACTGCCAAAATGAAATAACGCCGAAAGCACCGAAACAAAAAATAGCGGCTCCCGCAGCTAAACCATCTAATCCGTCAGTTAAGTTAACTGCATTTGCTGATCCTGAAATAAGAAGAATCGCCCATAGGCTCCACAAAACTTCGCCGATCTCCCAGCCAGGATAATCAAAACGAGTAAAAGAAATTTTAGTATGAACTGGAGAATAAGTGGTCATCAAAATGGCAAAAATTACTGCAACAAGCAAAAGTCCAAACATTTTCGTTTTTTTGTTTAATCCAAGGTTTCTCTCACGGACTACTTTGATCCAGTCGTCGACTAGTCCCACTGCTCCAGCTCCAAGAATGCTAAGCATCACAAAAATTCCAGTTCGAGTGTAAATACCGTGGTACAAGTCACTAATGACGTAACCGGCTGTAGCACCGGCCACAATTCCAACACCTCCCATGGTTGGTGTTCCTGCTTTTGTAATGTGACCAGCGGGACCATCTTCACGAATTGGTTGTCCAATTTTCAACCGAGTCAACCAAAAAACCAAAGTTCGACTTAAAAACAAAGAAACAACCATAGCAATAGCAGCCGCTATAAGAATTCGTATCATCGCTCTCCTGAAGAAGATGCTTTTGAAACAACATCTAGCAATACGGTCTTATCAGAAAAAGGGATTTTATTTCCCTCAATCTCTTGAAATTCCTCATGGCCACGCCCAGCAACTACGATCAGGTCACCAGATTCAGCTTCATTAAAAGCTTGTTCTATGGCCTTTCGTCTGTCGACTTCGATAACTTGCGGTTTCACGCTCATGCCAGAGGCAATCTCAGAAATTATTTTTTTTGCGTCTTCACCGCGAGGGTTATCGCTTGTCAAAATATTCACATCAGCTCCCAAACTCGCGACTTCTCCCATTAGGGGACGTTTTTCCGAATCCCTTTCACCACCACAACCAAATACAAGAATAATTCGTCCAGCAACTATTTTTCTGCACCCTCTAAGAAGTTCTGCTAATGCAGACGGCGTGTGTGCATAGTCGATAATCGCTGAAGTGTCTTGTGTGATTAGCAAAGGCTCGAATCGACCGGGAATGCCATTTAACGAATTCAATCCATCAATAACTTCTGTAACCCCTAATCCGAGTTGAATAGCAATTTCAGCAGAAACAAGTGCATTTGAATAAGCGAAAGGTCCACCTAATGGAATGGTTACCCTTTCTCCGCGCCAATCGAAAGAAGAACTTTTCTGCGTAAATGCGACATTTCTATTTTTAGTTGAAAGTGCCTCCACTTCCATTCCACTTGAAATAGCTTTTTCGAAATAAGAACGCCCGTGCTCTGAATCTGTTGTGATTACCGCTCTTTCTGAGAATTCTCCAGTAAATAAGAGGCCTTTTGCTAGATAATAATCTTCCATCGTTCCATGGAAGTCCAGATGGTCATGGCTCAGATTCGTAAAAGCAACACTTGAAAAATGCGTTTCACTCACTCGGTTCTGAACAAGGGAATGGGAAGATACTTCCATCGCAACTACTTCGACTCCATCACTGCAATATTTACGTAATTCTCGTTGAAGTTCCGGAGATTCTGGAGTTGTTAACATTCCCGTTAAAGTCCCAATTGTCGCTGTGGAGGTTCCATGAGTACGTAATATCTCGGCCAACATGCTCACTACACTCGTTTTGCCATTAGTACCGGTAACACCTACAACATTTATTTCTTTTGATGGATTACCAACAATTCGAGAAGAAACACGAGGTAAGACTGCTCTAACATTTCCAACTAGAAACGTTGGGATATTAAACCCACTTACTTCTTCAACTAAAAGTGCAGAAGCACCTGAATCAATTGCTTCTTGGATGTAATTATGACCATCAGTGCTTTCACCTCTTAGACAACAAAAAATATCCCCTTCGATAATCTCACGCGAGTCATGAATAACACGTTTAACTTCTGGGTCAACTTGATTGCCATCAAGCAATCCTTCAATGTCGGCGGTCAGGTCTGATAAAAGCATTATTCAACTAGAGATCCCGCAATTTCTTCAGGAAACTCTTCAATAGGGAATTCATCAAACTCAGTAGTCAACAATCCTGCTTGTGCTGGCGTGACAGCGAGTACTCGTTCCGAAAAAGAGGGATCAACTTTCTCATTTTCGGATGGGATTCTTAATTGGCGCGCTGCAAATTTAGCAAACTCTGCAAAAATTGGAGCAGCCGCTCTTCCTCCAGAGTCAGCAGATCCAGAAGGTTCGTCTACTACCACCAGTGCTACAATTTCAGGATCATCAACTGGAAAAAATCCAGCGAAACTTACCACGTAACGACGATCCTCCTCCTCTTCTCCATAACCACCTAATTGTGGCTTCCATGCCGTTCCAGTCTTCCCTGCAACCCTGTAACCAGGAACTTGCGCATTCTTTCCTGTACCCGAACTCACCACTGTTTCGATTATTTCAACTATCGACTCAGCAGTCCGTGATTCAATGATTCTTTCAGGCTGACTATTTAATGCATTAACAGGCATTTCTACATTATCCCCCACATCGCTTATAAGAGTGGGCGCGGGCTTCAATCCACGATTTGCAATAGTTGCATATGCAGTCAACATTTGAATAGGAGTAACAGAGACCCCTTGTCCGATAGCTATAGTTGGTAAGGAAGTTCCTGACCACTTTTCAACCGGAAGAAGAATTCCATTCGCTTCTCCGGGGAAATTCAATTCACTTTTTCTTCCAATACCAAATTTTTGCAACTTGTTATGCAAAAGTGCGGGTCCAATTTCTTGAGCCCAGAGAATAGTTCCGACATTCGAAGATCTGAAAAGAATCTCAGAAACTGACCATTCTGTTTCATCGTGGTCAAACCAATCTGAAAAATCGGAGTCATGAACATGTATCTCATCTGCTACTTTCCTAACTGAATCAGTGGAAGCCACACCAGCATCCATAACTGCAGAAAAGGTCAAAGGCTTCATTATTGAACCTGGTTCAAAAGTCCATGTTGCACTTCGATGTTCAGTAATTTGGTGGAGCTCCCCTTCCGGATTTCGTTCCACCGCCACTGAGGCTAGTACTTCGCCCGTAGATGGTTTCATTGCTACCAATAGACCTGACTCACCTCCTGCTTTCTCAACTCCAGAAATTAAAATTTTCTCAGCTTCAAATTGAAGAGAGCGATCTAAAGTTGAGACAATTGTTTTACCATTCACAGCTGGCTCTACGGAATACTCTCCCCCTGGAATCGTTGACCCTCTAGGGCCGCGCTCAATTCTTTGCACTCCATTCGTGCCAGATAAATATTCGTTATAAGATTTCTCTAAACCACTTATACCGTTCCCGTCTATATCTGTTCTTCCGATGATTGCAAGTACAGCATCCCCGTCCGGCCTAACTCGACTCTGTTCTTTTTCAGTAAAAATGCCCGAAAGGTTTAACGATAAAACTGCATCTACAAAACGCTCCTCGACTTGTCGAAATAGGTATACATATTCTTTTCCACTGTTCAATTTATTTTCTAGTTCCGGTAAATCGCCACCTAAAATCTGAATTAAAGCTTTGGCAGTTTGTACTGGGTCTTCAACATGTTTTGAGTTAGCAATTAAAGAATTTCTTGGAACAGAAATCGCCAAATCAACTCCATGTCTGTCGAGTATCGATCCTCGTTGAGCAAGTACTTTTTCTGTTTTCATTCTCTGGCTCGCTCCATGGGCTATATAACGGTCAGAATCTAATATTTGGAAATACACCAATCTCCAAACCAAACCTCCAGAAATTAAAATCATCACACAAGCAACGAAAATAGATCTCCGAAAGAAACTTTTTAATGGAGAGGGCATGGATTTTTTCCCTGAGCTTTTCTTTTTGTTGAACATCAACTTGATCGCCTGAAAGGATTATCCAACGGTGGCGGCAGTTCTAAAATTGGTCGTAATTGTTTTCTGTTGGGCGGCGGTAACATATTTAATCGCCCTTCGGCTGCAGAAAGAATTCTTTCTGTATTCTTCAATTCAGTTGCCTCAATCCGCAGTTCCCTTGAATTAGCCATTCCTTCTGTTATTTGCTGCTGAAGAGAATCAACTTCATGTTGAACAGAAACTAGGAAAGCATGTGAACCCGCTACTGAAAGTAGAAGAATGAAGGAAATAGCCACGCCAAGAAAAATCGGAAAAGTGATTCCAGTTTTTTCTCTTCGAGTTTCAGTTCTAACTATCTTCTTTTGAGAAATTGGAAGATCAACCGTCACAGTCATAGGCTCTCCAAAACTCTCATTCGAGCACTCTTTGCTCGTCTATTACCTTTTATTTCTTCCTTTGAAGCAGTCAAACCTGAATGCGGCAACTGGCCTTTTGAAACTGCACCACAGACACACGGAAGTTTGCTCGGACAAGTGCAGCCACCAGTTACCACATTTCTAAATAGTTTCTTGACTATCCGATCTTCACCAGAGTGGTAAGAAATAACTATTCCACACCCTTTCGGTCGTAATCGATTAATCGAAGCAGTCACTCCTTGAATCAACTCTTCGCTCTCCTGATTAACCTCCATGCGAATTGCTTGAAAAGTTCGTTTAGCGGGATGCCCTCCTCGTCTTCTCGCTGCCGCTGGAATGGCATTCTTTACCAATTCAGCAAATTCTAAAGTACTGCTGATCGGACGATTCCTAATTATTGAAGCAGCTATGCGCGCTGCAAATCTTTCGTCAGAATTCTTCTCTATTATTCTCTGCAATTCAGACTTCTCTGAATTATTTATAAGATATGAAGCCGTTTTTTCCTGACGAACATCCATTCTCATATCTAGAGGACCATCAAAACGATAACTGAAACCTCGTTCCGGATTGTCTAACTGGGGTGACGAAACACCTAAATCAAAAAGAAACCCAGAAATTAAAGGAATATTTTCATCGTTGAATATCTTCTCCAATGAAGAAAAAGAGTCATGAAAAAATCTAACTCTTTCTGAAAACTTTTCGAGTCGACAACGCGCTGCTTTTAATG